>JAABUQ010000244.1_pt1 | contig 122764 bp, 95 predicted proteins | sample 5560001 | NCBI WGS metagenome assembly JAABUQ01 (sample SAMN10711888, study PRJNA513371) | rock metagenome | isolation source: Antarctica rocks | place: Antarctica: Victoria Land, Finger Mt nord | collected 2015-12-18 | reverse complement strand
AAGATCAAGCACGTCTCCACTGCGAAGCTATTAGGGAAGAGGAAAGGGAGTACATAACTCCACCTTCAAAGCCCTGGGTCTACTATACTTTCGCCGTCCGGGCGCACTCGCAGGCCGCGCCCGACGCCAGCAACGAGCGGACGATCGGCCTCAGCCCGGCGACGTACGATCGCAGCGTCGTCCGGGCGACCGAGCCGGCGAGGTGCCGCGCCCACCACGCGAACACGGACCCGGAAAAGCGCAGGAGCTTCGCCCCGACCGCCTGGCCGCCGGCGGCCCAGTCGACCATCGACCGGAAATCCCTGCGGAGATGGGCCCAGCAGACCTGGCGGTCCGGGGCGCGGGCGTAGGTCGGGAAGCGGTCGCAGGTGAGGACTGGTCCGACCGGGTCGCCGACCAGGGCGTGCAGGGCGTCGGCCCCGCGCGATCGATCGATGCGGAAGTCGGTCGCCTCGGCGGTCATGGCCGCCCAGAGCCAGGCCCGCCGCTTGCCCTCCCGCCAGCCGGTCTCGTCCGCCGCGGTGCGGACGTGCTCGTAGACCTCATCGACCGGGGCGGCGACCGCCTCGGCCGCGGCCCGCTCGATCTTGCACACCATGCCGGTCGAGACGGACAGCCCCAGCAGGTCGGCCAGGATCGCCCGCACCTGCCGTTTGCTCATCCAGTAGGCGCCGCCGAGCAGGGCGACGGTCGCCCGGAGCCGGGGCCCGAATGCCCCGCCCGGTACCCCGGCGGGCAGGACGCCCCGCGTCGCCACGCCGCAGCGCGGGCAGCTCAGCCGGTGGAGGCGGTACTCGGCGACGTCGGGGCGGACCTCGGGCAGCTCGGCGACCTGGTGGCGGATCGGCCCGGGATCATCGCCCCGCAGGCGATGCCCACAGCCGCGGCACGCCGCCGGCCTGCAATCGACGACCGCCGTCAGCCGCTCGGCGGGGACCAACTCGCGGGTGTGTCTCGTGTGCCCGCGCTGCCCGCCCCGCTTCTTCGCCGACGGCGGCCGCGGCGGCCGCCGCTTGACGTGGATGGGATCGCTGGAGGGGGACTTGGAGGAGTTGGTGGAGTCCAGGCCGAGTCGGGCCTCCAGCGCGGCGACCCGCCCCTCGAAGGACTGCACCAGCGCCAGGACAGACGTCTGCACGTCGGATGGCGTCTTGTCCCACAGGTCCTGCGGGACCGGCGGGGTGTCGCTCATGCCACTGTTGTAACCGTCCCCTCCGCCTGGCGCCAGAGGCGACCGCCGTGAACGGTTACGAAGTGTCCGATCTCTTCAAGCATCGGCGTCGGGGCCCATCTGCTCCGGCCCGGTCGAGACGTAGAGGGCGTCGAGGTCGCTCGCGAACTTGGAGAGCACGTGGCGACGTCGGACCTTCTGGGTCGCGGTGAGTTCCTCCGCGTCGGCCCGGAGCGGTCGGCCGAGGAGGAGGAACGCCTTGACACGTTCGGGCCGGCTCACGGCCTCCATGAGATGAGAGACCCGATCGGCCATGAATCGATGGACGGCCTCGGATCGGATCAGCTGGTGATCCTTCTGGAGCGGACACCCCAACTCGCACGCCACTTTGTCGAGCAATTCCAGGTTGGGGACGATCAGGGCCGTGACGAACGGGCGGCGATCGCCGTAGACGACGGCCTGGTCGATATAGGGGTCGCTCACCAGAAGGAGTTCCAACTCGCTCGGGGCGATGTTCTTTCCTCCGGAGGTAATGATCAGGTCCTTCTTGCGGTCGGTGATGGTGAGGAACCCCTCATCGTCGAGGGTGCCGACGTCCCCGGTGCGAAGCCAACCGTCGACGATCGCTTCCCGGGTCGAGTCCGCGTCGGCCCAGTATCCCGTCATGACGTGAGGCCCGCGGGTGAGGATCTCGCCATCATCGTCGATGCGGACCTCGACCCCGTCCACGGGCCTCCCGACCGAGCCGACCTTGCACGACTCATGCGTATTGAAGCTGATGACGGGCGAGCTCTCGGTCAGCCCGTAGCCTTCCAGCAACGGCAACCCCGCCTCGACGAAGCCCTGGGCGACGTGGATCGGCAGTGGGGCCCCGCCCGACGAGAGCCTGCGGCATCGCGGGCCGAAGATCCTCCGGAGCCGCCCCGCCCGTTCCGTTGGCGGGAGAGATTCGACGAATGTCCATAATTTCTCGTAAAATCGGGGGACCGAGGTGAAATCGGTCGGCTCGATCTCGACGAGGTTGATGAGGAGGGTATCGGCCGACTCGGCGAGGCAGAGCGTCGCGCCGGCGAGGATCGTCACATAATGGTCGCAGGTCCTGGCGTAGATATGGCTGTAGGGGAGCCAGCTCAGGAGGATCTCGTCCTCCGTGGTCCGCGAGCAGGTCGCCGAGGCCCGGGCGTTCGAAACGAGATTGCCGTGGGAGAGCATCACACCCTTGGGCCGGCCCGTCGTCCCGCTCGTATAGATGATCGTTGCCAGGTCGTCGCCCGAGCGGGATTCACCTCGACGGTGCATCTCGGCCCGGCGGCCGGCATCGGCCAACGCCTGACGTCCGCGGTGGAGCAGGCCGCGCCAGGAAGGGACGGGCGATGAGGCATCGGAGACCGTGGCGTCGAACGAGATGACCCATTCGAGGCCGGGCAAGTCCCGGCGGATCGAGGCGATCTTGTCGAACTGGGCCTGGTTGCTAACGAAGAGGCCCTTGGCCCCGCTGTGCTCGAGTTGATAGGCACATTGGGTGGCGGTCAAGGGCGAGTGGAGCGGCACATCCACGGCGCCAGCGGTCAGGATCCCGATATCCGCGACGAGCCATTCGTGACGGTTCTCCGCAAGGATGCCGACGCGATCGCCGGTGGCAATCCCCAGCGCGATGAGTCCGACCGCGACCGCATCGGCCTGGTTTCGATACGCGTCCCAGGACACGTCGCGATAGAGGCCGTCCCGCTTGTACCGGAGGGCGGTCCTGGGGCCCAGCCGGTCCGCGGTCGCCCGGTGCATCGCGACGAGGTTCGGGAATTCGTTCACGGCGGGACCGGGGTTCGGGGGGAGGTTTCTCGGTCGACGGACAACCTAGCATGCCTCGAAGATCGTGGCCACCCCCTGCCCCTGACCGACGCACATCGTCGCCAATCCGAGCTTGGCACCTTCAGCCCTCATCCGGTGGAGGAGCGTCGTGACCACCCTGGCCCCGCTGGCGCCCAGCGGATGACCGATGGCGATCGCGCCCCCGCGGGTATTCACCCGCGAATCGTCGATGCCCAGGAGCTTCAGGACCGAGAGCACCTGGACGGCGAACGCCTCGTTCAGCTCGATCGCGTCGATCTTGTCGAGAGTGAGCCCGGCGCGTCGGAGTGCCTTGTGGACGGCCGGCACGGGACCGATCCCCATCTCGCTGGGGTCGACGCCGGCGACCGCCATCGAGCGGACCCGGGCCATCGGCCTCAAGCCCAGCTCTGCGGCCCTTCCCTCGGACATCACCAGGACCGCCGCGGCACCGACATTCACCGGCGAGCTGTTGCCGGCCGTGACCGACCCGCCTGCCGGGTTGAACGCGGGGGGGAGGCCCCCCAGAGCCTCGATCGAGCTGTCGCGGCGAATGCACTGGTCCTCGGACACCTGGACCTTACGCCCCGAGTCGTCCCGGCCCCAGGTGGGAATCATCTCGTCGCGGAAGGCCCCGGAGTCGGTCGCCTGCGCGGCGAGCCGATGGCTGCGGAGGGCGAACTCGTCCTGTTTGATGCGGGAGATCCGATACTTGGCCGCGAGGTATTCGGCGGTCAGGCCCATGTTCATGACCGCCTCGCTGTGGCGGCGGAAGAGCGAGGGGGCCGGGTTGTAATCCTTGGACATCGGCACATGATCCATGTGCTCGACCCCGCCCGCGATCTGGACGTCCTCGCATTCCGCGGCGATGCTCATGGCGGAGTCGTTGATCGCCTGGAGGCTCGATGCGCAGTTGCGGTTGACCGTCACCCCGCCGACCTCGATCGGCAGACCGGCGACGAGGGCGGCGATCCGCGCCACGTCGAAGCCCTGCTCGCCTTGCTGCTGGACGCACCCCCAGCGGACGTCGTCGATCAGGCCGGGGTCGATCCCGGTCCGCGCGATCAGCGCGTTAATGACGTGGGCCGAGAGGTCCTCCGATCGGACATCGCGATAATAGCCCTTGTCGGCCGAAGCCCGAGCGACCGGCGTCCTCACGGCGTCAACGATCACGGCGTGTCTCATGATCTGGGCCCTTTCCCGTGCGAGGATCGGTCATCGGGCGATCGCGACCCGGTTCGGCTCCGGATAGAAGCCCTTCCCGGCGGCCGCGAGCCGCACCAGCGAATCGCTCGGCTCGAAACGTCTTCCGAGCGCCCGGTATCGCTCGAGTTTGCCGAGTAATCGACCCGTCTCCAGGGAATCGGCCCAGCGGAGGATCCCACCTCGGAACGCGGGAAAGCCGATGCCGAGGATCAGGCCCATGTCGACATCCGCGGGCTCGCGGACAATCCCCTCCTCGAGCACCCGGGCCGCCTCGACGAGCATGGGCAGGAACAGGCGATCGGTGATCTGTTCGGGCGCGAGCGACGGGGTTGGAGTGCCATCGGTCGTGAGCAGGGCATCGACGGCGGGGTCGGGCGCGGCCTTGCCCCCCTTGCCCGAGTACTTGCGGAACCCCGCGCCGGTCTTCCTGCCGAGCCGACCCGCCTTGACCAGCTCGCCGAGCAGGCGGCTCGACACGGCCCGGTCGGCGTAGGCTGCCGTCAGCACCTTCCCCGCGTAGAGCGAGGTGTCCAGGCCGACGAGGTCCTGGAGCGCGATCGGGCCCATCGGCATGCCGAAGGCCGTCGCCGCATCGTCGATGGCGTCCATCGGCACGCCCTCTTCGAGGAGGATGAGCGCCTCGTTCATGTAGGGGAAGAGGACGCGATTGACCAGAAATCCCGGGCAATCGGCGACGACGATCGGCGTCTTGCGCAGTCGCTTCGCCAGGGCGACCACCGTGGCCACCGTCTCATCGGTCGTCTTCTCCCCGCGGACCACCTCGACCAGCGCCATCCGATCGACGGGCGAGAAGAAATGCATCCCGACGAATCGCCCGGGGTCGGGGGCCGCCTCGGCCATCCGCGTGATCGAGATCGTCGACGTGTTGCTCGCCAGGATCGCCCCTTCGCCGAGGATGCCGGCGAGCTCGCGATACATGCCCGTCTTGACGCCCTCGTCCTCGGTGACCGCCTCGACGACGAGGTCGCAGTCGGCGAAGGCCCGCGGCGAGGTCGAGGTGCTCAGGATCGCCAGCATCCGGGCGAGGTCTTCCGGCGTCGCGTGGCCGATCGCCATCCGGCTCGTCACGACCTCGCCGGCCCGTCGCAGTCCGTCCTGAAGCCTCGCCTCGTCGACGTCGACCATCGTCGCGGGGATGCCCGACCGAGCGTGCGCCGTGGCGATCCCCGCGCCCATGAGCCCGGAGCCGAGGACGCCCACACGCCCGATCGGCCGCGGCCGGACCGAGGGGTCGGCGACGCCGGGATCGCGGGACAGGCGGTTCTGCATGAAGAAGACGCCGATCAGGTTGGCCGAGGTCGGCGAGCCGACCAGCTCGAGGGCCGCCTCCTGCTCCACCCTCAGCCCGTCCTCGAGCGTCCGGTTGCAGCCCTCTTGGATCGCGCGAAGCGCCACCAGGGGTGCGGGGTACTGGCCCTTGGTCTTGGCACGGACGGCCCCCTCGGCCGCGGCGAAGGCGAAGTTCTTCTGGTCGTCGCTCAGGCCGACCGGCTGCCGCCGGCGCGCCCGATTGCGTCGCCATTCGCCCGTCGCTTCGAGCATCTCGACGAGGCGCGCCCCCTCGTCGACGAGACGATCGGCGGCCACCGCGTCCCAGGCCAGGCCGATCGCGACGGCCTTGGCGGGCGACGCCGCATCCCCCGTGCAGATCATCTCGATCGCGGGCGGGACGCCGACCAGCCTGGGCAGACGCTGAGTCCCCCCCCAGCCGGGCAGGAGGCCGATCTTGGTCTCGGGGAGTGCGATCGTCGTGTGGGGCTCGCCCGAGACGATCCGCTCGTCCATCGCCAGGATCAGCTCGGTCCCGCCCCCCATGCACGCCCCGTCGACGAGCGCGACCGTCGGGAACGGCAGGTCGGACACCGCCGTGAACAGGGTATGACCGTACGCGACGCCGGCCGCGACCTGCTCTTTCGTCGCGAACGCGAGCGAGGCCAGCTCGTTGAGGTCGGCCCCGGCGATGAACTGGCCGGGCTTGCCGCTCCGGAACAGGAGGCCCCGGATCTCGGGCTCCGTCCCGATCCGGCCGACGATCTCGGCCAGCTCCGCGAGGACATCGCGCCCGAGCGTGTTGACCTTCTTGTCGGGCAGGTCGAACGTGAGCACGCCGATCCGGTCCGGCCGGACGTCCCACTGGAATGCACGCGGCATGATCTCCTCCCCTTGACGGCACCGGGCATGGATCGTTGTGTCGGCCGGGCCGGTTCAGATGCCGGTGCCGGCCGCGACGGCTGGCTCCTCGGTATAGCCCATGAGGATGGTGTCGGCGGAGATCCCGGCGAGCTCTTCGAAGCCCCCCGCGGCGACCGCCTCGCCCAGCTTCGTCACGGCGCGGAGGTAGGAGTCTCCCGGCCTTCTGCCTGTCAGCTTCCGCGTCAGGTCCTGGCAGAGGATGTCGGCGGCGTCCCGGACGAGTGCGCTCTCCTGATCGGCGGCCCAGAGGCTCGTCGCCAGGATCACGACCATGTCCTGGAGCCGCTGCGAGAGCTCGGCCATCCGGCACTGGCGGTCGGCCAGCTTGAGCTGATGCTTGGCCATCACCTTGCTGATCTCGATCCGGCCGGACGCGAGAGCCTGGTCGGCGAACTCGGCGTGGGCCCGGAGCGTCGCGGGCATCTCGGGCCATCGGGTATGGCGACGACCCGCGAAGGCCTGGCCCGCCCGCCACCTCGCGTACGGCAGGGCCGCGTCCTTGAGGGCCCAGGCGTGCGCGGGGTTGAGCGGGTTGGGGGCCTTGATCCCGGCCCGGTGCAGGGCGCGACCGATCGGCTCGAAGTAGGTCTTCCCGTGGTCCTTCACCAGCGACTTGAAGAACCCCATGCCGAGCATCTCGCCCTCCCCCTCGTAGATGCACGGGGCGAGATATTCATGGACATTATCACCGAACATGTGACCGTGGAGGAAGGCGCGGCCCCCGTGGGTCTTCATGAACAGCTCGACGGCGGCCTCCTTCTGGGCTTCGCTGCCGAAGATCTTGGCGATGATGCACTCCATCTCGCCCCGATAGCCCTGGTCGAGCAGCCACGAGCACCAGGCGACCAGAGCGTCGCAGCCGACGATCAGCGCAGCGAGCCTGCCGATCCGGCGGCGGACCAGTTCCCGGGAGCCGATCTTGGCCCCGTAGGTCCGGCGGAAATCGGCCCACGGGAGCAGGTTCGCCATCATCACCCGCATGGTCCCCGCGGCGTTGGCGCAGAGGGCGACCCGGCCGAGGTTCAGGCCGTGATACGCGATCGTCAGGCCATCTCCCCGGACAGGCCGGAGCAGGTTGGCCGCCGGGACGCGGAAGCCGCGGAATCGGAGACCGTTGTTATAAGAATGCTTCAGCGCGTACAGGCCGTATTTGACGACCTGGAAGTGCTCGTCCTCGCGGTCGGGCAGGTCGGCGATCAGGACCGCCGGCTTCCCCTCGACGAGGCAGACGAGGCCGACGGTCCGGCCCGGGACGGCGTTGGTGATGAACAGCTTCTCGCCGTCGACGACATAATCGTCGCCGTCGAGGACGGCCGTCGTCTTCAGCGCCGTGAGGTCCGAACCGGCCCCGGGTTCGGTCAGGGCGAAGCCGGAGAGGCGTTCGCCCCGGGCGAGCACGGGCAGATGCCTCGCCTTCTGCTCGGCCGAGCCGAACGTCCGGAGGGGATCGACGGCCCCGATGCAGCCGTGGACGGACGCGAGGCCGGCGATCGTGGCATCGACGGTCGCCATCTCCGTCACGAACGGCGCGAAGGCCGAGAACGGGGTCCCCTGCCCGCCGTACTCCCGGTCGACGAGCAGGCCCCAGTAGCCGACCCGGGCGAGGTCCTCCAGGACCACGTCGGCGATCTTCCGGTTCGCGTCGAACAGGGTCCCCGCCGCGACGTGACGCCGGACCACCGCGAGCGAGTCGTCCATCACGCGCCGGGGCCCCTCGGGCGCCGGGGCCGGCGCGGGGCGGAAGAGGTCGACCGGCAGGTCACGCTCCCAGATCGCCCGGTGGATGGGGCTGTGGGCCGTCTGGTACCGGGTGGCGAACATCGCCTCGACCTGCTCGTCGGCGCGGTCGAGCTTTCCCGTCTTGCGCGACTCTTCCTCACTCTTGCCGCCGAGCGTCAGGGCGACCTCCACGAAGGTCTGGGCGTCCTGCTCCTTCAGTTCCCCGTTCATCGCCCCCTCCTCGCTATCGACAAGTGGACTCGTTCACGCAGGCGGGAATCTCAGGCCACGGGCCGGGCCAGCAGCCAGTCTTCCAGGATGATGTGCTCGAGGAACGGGGCCCGCAGCAGGCAGGCCTTGGCCGGGAGGACCTGGGCGAGCCAGGCGTGCCGCGACAGCGTCGCCACGACGTCGCTGCCGATCCGGCGGATCATTTTATTATTCACGTGCTTGGACACGTTGTTGCTGATCCTCGAGAACGTCGCCGGGATCAGGTTCGGGGCCGGGCCGACGTGGACGATCGTCTCGACCCCGGCACTCAGGGTCGACTCGATCGCGTCCCAGAGCCGCTGCGGGCGGTCGGTCCAGCCGATCATCAGGTCGCGGCTGTTGTCCGGGCCGTAGCTCGCCTCGCCGGTCACGCAGGAGACGACCTCGGGGCGGGGGCGAGTCGTCCCGCCCCGGACGCCATACATCGCCGTCGCGGCCCGGTTGGGGATGTTCTTCCGCCAGACGATCGGCGAGTGCAAGGGCGGCCACCGGTTCGGGTTCCGGCGGAGCATCGCGCGGCCGGGCAATTCGTCGGGCAGGAGCGCCTCCAGACGGTCGAGCGTGCGGCCCTCGCCGAGGATCAGCGCCGTGTTCGGCGAGAGGAAGGCCGAGGGCCCGATCAGGCCGAGGCCTTCGCCGCCGATCCGTCGGCAGATCCCTCGGACCTCATCCTCGTCGAGCAACGGCTCGCGGGTGAAGAGCACCCCCATCGTCGTGTCCGTCGCCAGCTCCGCGCAGTCGGGGGCGAGCGACAGCGGCACCGGCAGGAGTTCCTCGGTCGTGTAGACGCCCCCGGCGATCAGGGCCGAGAGCTCGCCGATGCTGTAGCCGAACGTGAGCCGGGCCTCGGCCGGATCGATGCCGTGGAACTCCCGGAGGAGCCTGAGCTGGGCCAGCTCCATCGCCACGATCATCGCCACGTCGTCGGGGAAAGACTCGAGAGTTGTCGGGGCCGAGGACTCGACCCGGGTCGCGAGGTCGACCGGACGACCGAGCACGTCGGCGGCCAGCTCGGACACCTCAGCCAGCACCGATCGGACGACCGGCCCGAAGATCGGGTGGGCGAGGAGTTCAGGGCTCCTCCCATGGTTCGCGATATCGTAGCCCCGGAAGGCCAGGGCCGTGCGCGCGATCTTGCCGTCGAGCGGGACGGCTCCCGGCCGGGATGTCTCCGAGGCGATGACCCCGGTCGCGTGGGCCGAGACATCCTGCAACCGCCCCCGACGGCCGCCGCTGCCGGCCGACCAGATCCGACGCTGCCAGCGTCCGTTGACCTCTTTCATGGGCCCGATCGCCTTCGTGGAGGAGAATCGTGGCGTCCTCGGTCCGGGGAGGACGCTCGCGAACGTGGGCCGATCGGATGGCCGGGTCGACCTGACCGGCCCGGCGACGAATGTCGATCTCCCTCGATCAGATCCCACCTGGTCCGGTGGTCCGCCTCGCTATCCGTATTATAGGGCGACCGATCCCGGAGAGAAGCACCCTCGCGTCGGTCCCCGATCGGTTAGACTGTTCGATCGAGATCCGGTCGATTGATGAGGCATCCGGGAACCACGTCGATGCCGAGCGACGACAAACCGAGCCCGCTGGCGGCCTACCCCGATGTCGTGACGGTCCCCGTCCAGTGGGGCGATCAGGATGCGTTCGGCCACGTCAACAACACGGTCTTCCTGCGCTGGTTCGAGGTCGGACGGATCTCCTATTTCCGCCGCCTGGGGATGTCGCACGACGCGACCGGGCTCGGGCTCGGCCCGATCCTCGCGGCCGTCGCCTGCAACTTCCGCCGGCAGGTGACCTTCCCCGACGGCGTCCGGATCGGGACGCGGGTCGCGCGGGTCGGCCGGAGCAGCCTCCTCCTCGAGCACGCGATCGAGGGGGAGGTCAGCGGGGCGATCGTCGCCGACGGCACATCCACGGTCGTCTACTACGACTACAAGGCCGACAAGTCGTGCCCGGTCCCCGATGCGATCCGCCTCGCCATCGGCGCGGTCGGGCCGTAACCACCGCACCTGTTATCCCAATCGAGGGGGTGGCGACCGATGTTCGACCTGAAGGCGATCCAGGCCGCGATCCGCGAGTTCGGGCTCGATGGCTGGCTGCTCTACAGCTTCCGCGATAGCAACCCCCTCGCGCGAGGGGTCCTCGACATCGATCCCGGGACCCACAGCTCACGCCGGTTCTTCTACCTCGTGCCGGCGGAGGGGCCGCCCCGTAAGCTCGTGCACCGGATCGAGGCCGGGGTGCTCGACCACCTGCCGGGCGAGGCCACCGTCTACCTCACCTGGCAGGAACTCGAGGCCGGCGTCGGCCGGCTCGTCGGCGGGCTCGCCAGGGTCGCGATGGAATATTCGCCGAGGAATGCGAACCCCTATCTCTCCCGGGTCGACGCCGGCACGATCGAGCTGGTCCGCGCCGCCGGGGCCGAGGTCGTCGGCTCGGGCGACCTGATCCAGCGGTTCGAAGCCTCCTGGGACGACGGGCAGTGGGCCCTCCACCTCGAAGCCGAGCGGCATACCCGCTCGGCCTACGACCTGGCCTGGTCGCTCATCGCCGAGCGGGCGAGGGACGGCCGGACGGCCCGCGAGACCGAAGTCCAGGGCGCGATCATGGACCACTTCCATCGGAACGGGATGACGACGTATCACCCCCCGATCGTGGGGGTCGGGCCCCACAGCGGCGACCCGCATTACGAGCCGACGCCCGGCAGCGACGGCACCATCGGCCGAGGCGACTTCGTCCTGATCGACCTCTGGGCCAAGATGGACGACCCGCGCGGCGTCTACAGCGACCTGACCCGGGTCGGCTACGTCGGCGACACGGTTCCCGATCCATATCGAAGAATCTTCAAGATCGTGGCCGAGGCGCGCGACGCCGCGATCGACCTCGTCCGCTCCGCGTTCGCCGCCGGGCGACCCCTCCGCGGCCACGAGGTCGACCGGGCGGCCCGCGACGTGATCGACCGCGCCGGGTATGGTCATGCGTTCGTCCACCGGACCGGCCACAATATCGGCCGCGAGACCCACGGCAACGGGGCGAACATGGACGACCTCGAGACCCACGACGAGCGGCTCGTCGTGCCCCGGACCTGCTTCTCGATCGAGCCAGGGATCTACCTCGACGAGTTCGGCGTCCGGAGCGAGGTGAACGTCTACATCGGGGGGGACGGGACCGTGCACGTGACCGGCGATCCCCAGCGCGAGGTCCTTGCCGTCCTGGCCTGAACGACCACAGCGAGGCACGATCATGCGCGTTGCAGTGACCGGCGGCACGGGCTTCCTGGGCCGCTATCTCGTCGAGCACCTCGCCACGTCCGGCCACAGGTGCCGATGCTGGTGCCGGCCGACGTCGGACCTAGGCGGATTCGACGTGCCGCCCGGGTCCATCACCTGGATCACGGGCGAGATCGGCGACATCGCCGCGACGCGCGACCTGCTCGACGGGGCCGAGGCCGTCGTCCACGCCGCGCTCGACCACCCGGGCGGCGGCTTCCGGGGCGGCGAGGGGGACCTGTTCACCTTCCTCGAACGCAACCTCGTCGGCACGATCCGACTGATCGAGGAGGCCCGGTCGGCGAGGGTCGGCCGGTTCGTCTTCGTCTCGACGTGCGCCGTGCACGAGGTCATCCTCGACGACCGGCCCCTGGACGAGACCCACCCGCTCTGGCCGCGGTCGCACTACGGGGCACACAAGGCGGCGGTCGAGGCGTTCGTCTCCAGCTACGGCCACGGCCAGGGCTTCCCGATCTGCTCGCTCCGCCCGACCGGGATCTACGGACTCGCCCGGCCCGCGACGAAGAGCAAGTGGTACGACCTGATCCGGGCCGTCGCCCAGGGCGAGGTGGTCGAGTGCCGTCGCGGGGGCAAGGAGGTCCACGTCGCCGACGTCGCCCGCGCCGTCGAGATCTTGCTCACGGCCGGAGGGATCGCGGGCCAGGCCTATGCCTGCTACGACCGGTACATCGCCGACCTCGAGGTGGCCGAGATCGCCAAGCGGCTGTCCGGTAGCCGATCCCGGATCGAGGGCAGTCCGATCGCCCCCCGGCACGAGATCGTCACGGTCAAGCTCGCGGCGATCGGGATGTCCTACGGCGGGGCATCAAGGCTGGAGTCGACGGTCGCCCAGATCCTCCGGGCCATCCCCGGCGTCGGCGACGCCCGATGACCCTGCCTCGGTAGGAACTCGGGCGTAGAGGTGGTTCGCGAGGACGAGTCCGAGGCCCACTCCGACCGTGTCGGCGATGCCGTCCCAGAGGCTCGCATCCCGGCCGACGAGCGGCGTCGCCTGCCCGACTTCCGTGATGATCGCGAGTGCGAGCCCCGAGGCCGCGATGACCGGCACGGTCACCGGGCTCGTGGCCCGCCTCCAGAGGAAGGCGTACACGGCGAACATCCCGCAGTGGACGAGCTTGTCCCCGTGAAATCTCCGGAAGAAGGAGGGGGTCGTCTCGCCAATCGGCATCCGATGGCTCGGCGTCCAGCAGAGGACGAGCAGGAAAAAAGTCCAGAGGATTGCACCACGGCTCGCCCGGCGCATTCCCGATCTCCCTCGAAGAAATGGCTCCGCCGGTGGCTTATCGGGCCGGGACCAGTGCCGACGAGTTCGGCACTCCCGAGGCCTTGGCCTCCCTTCCGAGTCGGAGGGTGTCGAGGATCGCGTCGGTGTCGTAGACGCAGCCGCCCCAAGTTCCTCCGCCGACGGCCTGGAGGGCGGCCCACAGTCGTGTGTCGTCGGGGAGGTCAGGGTCGGGAGAGAGCAACGGGTGGGGAGGGCGGCCCGTGAGCGTGCGAGTCCCCCACTCGACCCCGAGGTCGCGACCGTCCTCGCCGACGAGGTCGAGCGACCCGATGAGCCGGACCCGATCGACCACGATCCGGATCAGGTCGCCGTCGCGGACCCGCCCGATCGGGCCGCCGGCGAGAGCCTCGGGCCCGACGTGGCCGACACAGGCCCCGGTCGAGACCCCCGAGAACCTCGCGTCGGTCAGGACGGCGACGTGCTTGCCGAAGGAGAGGTGCTTCAGCGCCGAGGTGATCTGATAGATCTCCTCCATCCCGGCCCCGATCGGCCCCCTGCCGATCAGGACGAGGACATCGCCGGGCCGGAGCGGCCTCGGGCCCTGCCCCTTGATCGCCGCGATCGCGTCGCGCTCGCGGGTGTAGACGCGGGCCGGGCCCGTCTTCCGGTAGACGCCGTCGGCATCGACGACCGACGGGTCGATGGCCGTGCTCTTGATCACCGCGCCGTCGGGCGCCAGGTTGCCGCGCGGGAAGGTCACTGTGCTGGTCAAGCCGCGCTCGCGTGCCCTCGACGGGTCCATGATGACGGTCCCGGGGTCGACGCCGTCCGCGCGATGCAGGAGCTCGCGGAGTCGGGAGCGGCGCTCGCTGACCTGCCACGCGTCGAGCACGGCGCCCCACGTCTCGCCCGTGACGGTCAGCGCGCCGAGGTCGATCAGCCCGAGGGTTCGGAGGTGGAGCATCACCTCGGGGACGCCCCCGGCCAGGAAGGCGCGGACCGTCGGATGATGATCGGGCCCGTTGGGTAACACGCTGACGAGCCGGGGGACCTGGACGTTGACCTCGTGCCAGTCGGCGACCGTCGGTCGCACCAACCCGGCCGCGAACGCAATGGCGGGGATGTGGAGGAGCAGGTTCGTCGAGCCGCCGAACGCGGCGTGGACGGCCATCGCGTTGCGGATCGCGGCGGGCGTGAGGATGTCGCGGGCGGTCGATCCTCGCTGATCCATCGCTACCAGGGCCCGGGCCGATCGGCGGGCCATGTCCGCCCAGATCGGCTGCCCCGAAGGGGCGAGCGCCGCGTGCGGGACCGTCAGGCCGAGGGCCTCCGCGACGACCTGTGCTGTGGCGGCGGTGCCGAGGAACTGGCAGCCCCCTCCCGGCGTGGCACAGGCCCGGCAGCCCAGGTCGGCGGCCTCCTGCAACGACAGCTCGCCGTGGGCATACCGCGCCCCGATCGACTGGATCTTGCCCGCGTCCTCGCCCGACTCGGGGGGCAGCGTGACGCCGCCCGGGACGATCACCCCGGGCAGATCGCGCATGCCCGCCAGGGCCAGCATCATCGCCGGCAGCCCTTTGTCGCAGGTCGCGATCCCCAGCACCCCCTTCCGCCTCGGGAGCGAGCGGATGAGCCGGCGGAAGACGATCGCGGCGTCGTTCCGGTAGGGAAGGCTGTCCATCATCCCCGCCGTCCCCTGCGTCCGGCCGTCGCACGGGTCGGACACCATGCCCGCGAACGGGGCGACGCCCAGACCTTTCAACTCCTCGGCGGCCTCGCGGACGAGGATGCCGATCTCCCAGTGCCCGGTGTGGAACCCCAGCGCGATCGGCGACCCGTCCTCATCGCGGAGCCCTCCCTGCGTGCTCAGGATGAGGTAAGGATCTCGATCGACCTCGGCCGGGGCCCAGCCCATCCCGGCGTTCTGGCTCAGGCCGAAGAGGTCGCCCGACGGCCAGTCGCGGAGCATCGCGTCGGTCAGGGGGAGGGCACCGGAGGGACCGGGGGCCTTGGTCCGGACGTCGAGGATCGAAGGGTCGGCCGGGTCGATCAGGGGGACGAGCGTCGATGCGCCGGGCGGTCGTTCGGAGGGCATGGTGGCGTCTCGGCGGTCGATGATGGGAGGCTCGTCGGGGCCGTCAATTCGACTAGACCAGATCCGAGCCTCCCGACGCAACCGCCTCGTCCACGGCCGCCCGCCGATCAGATCGCGGGGCCGAGCTCGCGAAGCCGCTGACCACCGTCGACCAGGCGGATCGGCCGCCCGTCGGCGGTTTCGAACTGGTAGTTCGGGTCGATCCCGATGGCGGAGTAGAGCGTGGCCGCGAGGTCGGCCGGGCTCACCGGCCGATCGACCGGAGAATCTCCCTTGGCGTCGGTCCGACCGATCACGAGTCCGCCGGGGAGGCCTCCTCCCGCCAGGAGGGCGCAGTTGGCCCGCCCGTGATGGTCGCGGCCGGCCTGAGGGTTGATCTTCGGCGTCCGGCCGAACTCCCCGACCATGACGACCAGGGTCTCCGCCAGCCGGCCCCGTGCGACGAGGTCCTCGATCAGCGCGGCGACCCCCTTATCGAGCGGGGGGGCGAGGGTATTCTTGAGCGTCGGGAAGTTCTGGGCGTGGGTATCCCAGCCCAGCGGCCCGGGCCCCCGGTCGTTCACCGTGACGAACGAGACGCCGGCCTCGACCAACCGGCGGGCGAGCAGGCAGGACTGGCCGAATGGGTTGCGCCCGTACTTCTCCCGGACCTCGGCCGGCTCGTCCGACATCTTGAACGCCGACTGCGCGGCGGAGGAGGTCAGCAGGTCGTACGCCTTGTCGGTGAACCGGTCGCGCGTGGACGTCAGCGGGGTCGTGCCGACGTCGTGCGCGAAGCCGTCGAGCGATCGGACCATCTCGCGACGGCGGCGGAGCCTGTCGAGCGTCAGCTTGTCCGGGGGCGTCAGGTCGCGGACGCGGAAGCCCTCCGCGTTGGGGTCGCCGCCGACCGTGAACGGGTCGAACGCGGGCGTGAGGTACCCGCTCGTCCCGAAGGCCGGCGCGTCGGGGGTCGCGACGTTGGGCGGCAGGGCTCCCCGCCCCTCCGCGACCATCTTGGCGACGACGCTGCCGTAGCTCGGGTAGACGAGCGCGGGGCTCGGGCGGTAGCCCGTGAGCAGGTGGTGCGAGGCCCGGGCGTGGTCGGCCTCGGGCGACGTGACCGTACGGACAAGGGTCACCCGATCCATCAGCTTGGCCAAACCGGGGAGGATCTCGCTGATCTTCAGCCCGGGCACCGCGGTGTCGATCGCCTTGAACTCGCCCCGGACGTCGGGCGTGGCGTCGGGCTTGGGGTCGAACGTGTCGATGTGCGACGGGCCCCCGGCGAGCCAGATCAGGATGCAGCTCTTGACCTTCGTCGGCCTGGCCCCCCCAGGGCCGCCCGCGATCGCCCGGAGCCGGAAGAGGTCGGACAGGCTGAGGCCGAGCACGCTCGACAGCCCGACCTGGAGCATGGCGCGGCGGGTCGGGCCGTCGCAGGACCCTGCATGAATGCCGGAGCGGGACATCGCGAGCCTCCGTTCGGGGCGGGGAAGGGAGCCGATCGAGTGCTCGACCGGCCGACGCGACCATCGATCGACCGATCAATGATTGAAGGCGAATTCGCGCGAATTGAGCAGGGCCCAGAAGAGATCCTGCGCGGCCTCGCCGAGGGCCGTGGCCCCCTTCAGCTCGGCCGTCCAGTGCGAGAGCTCCTCGGCCGTCGGCGGGCGGCAGAGCGTCCTGAGGTAGAGGTTCTCGACGACCTCCTCGGGCGACGGCTTCAGCTCCAGGAGGTTGGCGAGGTATCCGTTGAGGTTCGTGACCTTGCTCTCGATCACGTCACCGCCGATGAGCAGGAGCGATTGGCGGAGGCTCAGGGCGGGGGTCTGGACGCCGGCGCACCCGTTCTGGCGGGCGCATCGGCCGAACGTCTCGAGGATGGTACTCGGCGTGACGGGGTCGGTCACCTCGATCGCCCGCGTGCCCATGGCACGCGTCCCGAACCGGTTGACCACGTCGGTCACCTGGGCCAGGGCATCGGCCATCTGGTGCGCCGTGAGCGGGCGGGGGATCTGGTGCGAGAAGAGGCGGATGTCCGCCTCGTTGCCGGGCACCGTCGCCGACGATATCCCGTAGGCCTCCGAAGCGACGATCGTCCGGATGAGGTCGCGCAGGTCATATTTGTGATCGATGAGATGTTTCGCCAGGGCGTCGACCAGCTCGGGGTGGACCGGCGGGTTCGACCGCGAGAGGTCGTCGGGAGGGTCGGCGATCCCCCGGCCGAAGAGCTGGGCCCAGACCCAGTTGGCGGTGGCGCGTGCGAAGTACGGGTTGTCGGGCGAGGTGATCCAGGCCGCGAGCTCGCGGCGCGGGTCGTCCTTCTCGCCGACCCGGATCGGCACCCGTGAGAGCAGCCGGGGCTCGGCGGGCTTCTTGGTCCGGAGATGCTCGACCTTCCCCTCGGGGTTGATCACGACCCGCGCCCGTCCCATCATAGTGCCCGGGCCCATCCCGCCGGATCGCTCGACCTTGGCGAAGGCCGCCGCGAGCCCGAAATAGTCGTCCTGGGTCCAGACGTCGAAGGGATGGTCGTGACACTGGGCGCAGCGGATCCTCAGCCCAAGGAACCGCTGCGCGGTCTTCTCGGCGGAGATCTTCGGATCGAGGCCGTCGAGTGCGTAGTTGGCCGCCGCGTCTTCGCGCGCGGCCGGGTCTCCGACCGCGGTCAGGAGGGTCCGGACGACCCCGTCCCACGGGGCATTCTCGCCGAGTCGGGCCGAGACCCAGGCCTGATAGAGAGGCGCGCCGTTGCCAAGCTCGGGGCGCGCCGTGGTGATCTCCAGCAGGTCGCCGAACTTGATCGCCCAGAAGCGGACGAAGTCGCGATCCGCGAGCAGGCGGTCGGCCAGCTTGGCCCGCTTATCGGGATCCTTGTCGGCCAGGAACTCGCGGACCTGCTCGGGCCGGGGCTGCTGGCCGATCAGGTCGAGCGAGACCCGGCGCAGGAATGCCGCGTCCGTCGCGGCCGGGCTGGGGGGGACCTTGAGCGATTCGAGCCGCTTGAACAGCTCGTTGTCGATGAAGTTGCGCCGCTTCCTCGCCGCGTAGTCGAACTTCAGGCCCGGGTTGATGACCGTCGCCAGCCGGGTGGAGACGACCTGGGAGCCGTACCGGACGATCAAATCGGTCTCGGCTCGGCGGAGGAGGGTGGCCTTCCCCGTCGCGTCGACCGTCGCCGAAGAGTCGTCGTTCACCTTGTAGATGGCCTGTCGGGTTACGTCGCGGTCGTGGCCGTCGGCGTACCGGGCCACAACCCGGAGTTGCTGCGGGCCTGGCTCATCCAGCCGGACATCTCCCGGCTCGACCCGAAGCGACGTCATCGCCCCATGGGTCTTGCCCGAGGTCATGGGAGCACCATCGCGGAGCCACGCGACGAGGATGTCATACTCGGGCGAGCCCGCGGCGATCCTCGGGCCGCCGACGTGGGGCACGCGCCCCGTCGCCTTGAGCAGGAAGAGGCTCGACTCGGGCGCGACGGCCGAGAACCGACGCCCACCGTCCTGGCGGGTAATCCCGCCGAAGTCGGCCTGCGGGTCGTAGCCGAAGAGCGAGAGGTGGAACCCATTCTGGCCGTCGGCCCGGCCGTGGCAACCTCCGGCGTTGCATCCGGCGCGGGTGAGTAATGGCACAACGTCCGCGGCCGCATCCCATGGCCGGCCCGCCCGGTCGGAGACGGTGATCGTGACCTCGGCCGTCTCCCCGCCCGACGTCGCCCGCACCTTGGCCGTTCCCGCCCGGATCGGCCTGACGTAACCCCCATCGACCGACACCACCTCCGCCGGCTCGACCGACCACGACGCCCGAGTCGTCACGTCGCGACGCGTTGCGTCGCCCATCGAGCGGAGCTCGACGAGGAGCTGAAAGCCAGGGTCGTCGGGGCCGACGGTCGCCGAGGTCGGCATCGCGTACAGCCGACTCGAAGGCGGCGGGGTTGCGACTGCTATCGGCGGGGGGGGAGCCGCCGGCGAAGGGACGGACTTCCCGTCACGATCCCCGCAGCCGGCCGCCCAGCAGAGCACAAGGAACGCGACCGGCGTGGAGCGTCCGCGACTTGTCATGATTTGTCCCCCGCCCAGCCTCGACCATGACGATTGTCATGGAGCCCAATCCTAAATCCATCATCGACGCAATTCAAGCGGATTCCCGCCATTTCTCAGAATCTGTCCGAGCACCCTTTCGGAATACAGCAACTTGACCATCGCATCCTTCGGGATTACATTTCGATCAGGACCGAAAGAACCGTCCATCCGGTCGTAACTGTGAACCTCACACCCGCTGCTCAAAAATTCGTGCTGCACTGGGGCGAGATGGGGCAGGCTTGGGGCATCAATCGCACGATGGCCCAGGTCCACGCTCTCCTGTTCGCGACCCCGGAGGCCCTCGACGCCGAGGAGATCAGCCGGCTCCTGGACGTGAGCCGGTCGAACGTCTCGACGAGCCTGCGCGAGCTGATCACGTGGGGCGTGGTCCGCCGGGTCCACATCATCGGCGACCGTCGCGATCGTTTCGAGGCGTTGAAGGACGTGATGGAGACTTTCCGCGTCATCATGGCCGAGCGGAAGCGTCGCGAGATGGACCCGACCATCGCGCTCCTGGAGCATTGCGTGGTCGAGGCCAAATCGGGCGGGCCCGACGAGGACTATACCCGCGAGCAACTGGAGAAGATGCTCGAATTCGTGCGGATGGTCACCGTCTGGTACGGTCATATCGACCGGCTCTCGACCCCCGCCCTCGAACGGCTCTTCCGGAACGGCGCACGGCTGGTCAAGCTGTTCGGCCTGATGTCCCCGGGGTCGGCTCGCGTGCCATCGGATTTCACCCAGGACGACGCCGACCCGGTCGAATCGCACCTCGAGACCGGGCCGATCGACTGACCCAGCTGGCTCAGAACGGGACCGGGGCTGCTTCGGCGGGGCGGGCCGGCTGGGGCGCGGCCGGCTGCGGCGCGGCCTTAACCTCCTGGGCGGGGGTCAGCGACGAGGCCGTCGCGGACGGCCGGGCCGGGGGGGGCTTGGGCTTGGCCACGGTCGCCCGGGTGTCGCGATTCTTGGAGCGGAGGACGGCATCCTCGTAGGCGCGATACGTCTCGTCGTCGAGGTAGCGGTCGATCAGGGACTTCGTGTCGGCGAGCTGGGCCCGCGCCGTCTTGGTGAGGACGAGCGACTTGACCCGCGCCTCCTGGGCCTGGGCCTCCTGCTCGAGCCGTTCCAGCCGCTTGACGAAGACGTCGCGCGGGGGGAGCTTGCGGAACTCGGCGAGCGCCTGCTCGACGCCCGCCCAGTCGTCCCCCTTCTCGCGCGACTTCATCCGCAACTCGAGCCGCGAGCGGACCGCCACCAGGTCGACGATCGCGTCCCGGAGGGCGTCGAGCTGGGTCTCCAGGTTGATCGTCAGCGGCCTCGGATCGAACGGGGGGACATTCAGCTCCTCGTCGGTCTCTCCCGGCATGACGGGAAGCTCGACCATCGGCTCCGCCTTGCCGGCGATCAGCCGGAGGATCACCAGGCCGTCGGCGAATCCGGCCGGGACCGAAACCCGCCCCTCCCGGTCGGTGGTGGCCACCTCGCGGGCCGGCCCCCCCGTGATGGGCCGCGATGTCAGGATGTACCCCGCGGCGGGCTGGCGGTCGGGCAGCTTGCTGAATCGGAGCTTCGTCGGCAAGGCCACCGGCTTGATCCCGAGCGCGATCAGCCGATTCTTCCGAGGGATGCGCTTGGTGAGCGGGTCGCGGACGCCCCGGACCAGTCTCGACTCGGTCTTGCCGCCGTCGCGGACCTCGACCCGCAGGTAGGAAAAGAGGACCTTCTGGATGTCGAGGACGGAGCCGTCCTGGTTGAAGAAGACCCGGATCGGCCGGAAGATCGACCCGACCGCGGCGATCGCGTCCGCCCCCTGCCCCTTTGGCAACGCCGAGCCCTGCACCGCGAGCGGGACGACGTCGCCCCGCGCCTCGCCGATCTCGGCCAGCGGGGCGAAAATTTGTTCGGAGAGCCGGAAGAGGTCGCGGGCCATGTCCGTGACGAACCGGACCTCCCGGGTATGGACCGAGCCGAGCCAGCCGGTCGTCACGTCGAGTTCGCGTCCGGAGAGCATCAACCCCCCCTCGACCGTCCGGCCGTGCATGAGCCAGACCTTGTCGACGCCCTCCCCGAGCGGTTTGACGGCGGCCGGCCTGACCTCCTCGAGCACGAACGCGGCGGCCGGCCCCTCCGACTCGGCCACCTGAATCTCCCAGGCCGGCCCCACCATCCGCCGCGCCAGCCCTCGCCAGGCGTCGAGGAGTCGGTCTCGTCCCCGAGCATCGACCCGGGTTGACGGGTCGAAGGAAACAAACGCCCGGATCCGATACGGCCGCTGGATGATCGGGACCTCGGCCGGCCTGGTGGGAGCGTCGGACTCGACCGCTGCCTTGCCCGGGTCGGGGACCTGCCGGGCCGAGGCGGCACGGTTCTCCCCGAGCAGCAGGAGGAGAACCAGGGTGACGCTCAGGAGGGATCGTTGGGGAACCACGGTTCGACCTCCCAAGCTTCGATACCTTGATAGAGATGAGGGGCCTCGTCGGCGACCCCCTTCACCCGCGCGCGATAGCCGTAGTACTCGACGAGTTGCCAGAGCGGCAGGATCGGCAGCTCATCGCGCGACTCGCGGTCGATCAGGAGGACGAGCGACTGGGCCGCGGTCGTCTCGGGTGCCCGGTCGAGCTGGAGCAGGAGTTGGAGGATCCTCGGGCTCGCCACGGCGGCGAGGGGGTCGGCGGTCGGCGGGGCGTCATAGCCCGGGCAGATCGTCGGGCCGGCGTCGAAGGCAGGCTCGCCCGGCCTAGACACGCGGTAGGCCAGGTCGAACCGGCCTCCGGCGCGGAGCTTCCTCTCGAGCTCCCCCTCGGGCACTTCCCTGGCGGCGATCTCGACCCCGATCAGGTTCCAGGCCTCGGCGAGCCGGGGCGCGATCGAGCGGGCCACCGCCGTCGGCGGGTATTCGAACGTGAGCCGGACGACCCCGCCACCCAGCTCCTTCCTGGCGGCGGCGACGAGCATCCGGGCGAGCAAAGGGTCGTAATCGAACGGGGCGACGTCGGGGACGTCGGCATAAGAGCCTTTCAGGAACGGTCCGTCGGCCACGGCGTCCGCCCCCCCGGCGGGATGGCGGAGCACGGTCTCTTCAAGGAGGGACTTCCGGTCGACGGCCAGCGAGAGGGCCCGGCGGAGCGACCGATTCCGGAGCGCCTCGGTCCGGCCATCGACCGCGATCCGGTGCAGGCTCGGCGTCGCGTACCGGCCGACCTTGATCCCCTCGATCGCCGCGATCTCGCCGACCCGGTCGGCCGGCACGGCCTCGATCAGGCTCACCTCGCCGCGGATGAAGGCCGCCAGTGCCGAGGTCGGCGAGTCATACTTCGCCTCGCGGAGCCGACGGACCTTCGGCGACGCCGGCCCGGGAGGGGCGGTCGCGAGATAATTGTGTACGTCGCCCGTCGCCGAGAGCCAGCGGTACGGGCCGTCGCCGACCGGCCTCCGTCCCTGGCCGACCGTCGAGACCCAGCCGTCCACCCCGGCGTGGGCCGGCCCGACCGGGACGACGAGCCACGTCTCGGGCCGCAGGCTCGGCCGCGCCAGCCTCAGCTCGACCTGGTCCTCCTCGGTCGCCTCGACCCGGTCGAGCAGGTCGGCCCACCGGGCCGAGTAACCCGGATGGGTCGGCACGGCGCGATCGGCGAGCGACCGGGCGACGTCGATCGCCGACACGGGACGCGAGCCGTCTCCCCAGGTCAGGCCGGTCTTGAGCTTGATCCGCAGGCCGCGCGACAGGTCGAACGACTCGACCCCGGCGGCGAGCTGGTCGGGCTCGGCCCCCTTGAGCGCCTCCTCGGCGGTCGACGCCAGGAGCGGCCGATAGAGCAGTCGCGCCGTCCGACCCGACGCCGCGGATCGGACCCACGGGCCGACCGGGGCAGGCAGGTCGGCGACCGCGACGTCGAGCGTCGGCATGGCCAGGAACGCCTCGCGGTAGGCCGGCTCCAGGCCGGCCAGGCCCGGCCAGACGGCCGCGGCGGCGAGGAGCAGGTCGAGCCGCTCCCCCCCCGTCGCCCGGTTGGCCCGGTCGACGATCTCGAGGGCCCGCCCCTCGAACAGGTCGCGGGCGTCCTTGACGCCGAGGTGATCGGGCAGGATCGCCCGGAAATCGCGGAGCACCTGCCGCCCCTTCGCGAAGGCCCCGACCCCCACCGCCGCCTTGATCCGGGCCGCGAACGACCCCGCCAGCTTCTCCCCCAGCCCCGGGTACGCAGGCCGGCGGGAGTAGAGCTCTCCCAGGAGCCGGAGCCCACGCTCGCCATCCCCTTCCAGGAGGGCGTGGCTCCCCTCCTCGAAGAGCAGTCGGTCCACCATCTCCTCGAGCCCCGGCCACGCGGGCTGGCGGGTCTTGGTCATGAGGAGATATTCAAAGGCCTTGGCATAATTCCCCGAGGCGACGAGCCGCCCGGCCTCGGCGATGAGGAGGTCTTCGAAGTAGGCGACCGACTTGAGATGCTCCCGCCTGAGCCGGAAGTCGCGGACCTCCCCTTCGAGGGTATGCACGATCAGGACGCTGCCGTCGTCCTCGTCGTCCTTCGGGTTGGCCTCGGGCTTCGCCTTCTGACCGGGCAGGCCGATGTTCCCTTCGCGCGGAGGGGGCTCCGTCGCCTTCTTCTGCTTGGCCTTCGCCTTCTTCGCGTCGTACGGAGGCAAGGGCCGGGGTGCGAGGGGCTCAACATCCCAGGAGGTATCGTCGATCAGGGTGATCCGATCGAACGGAGCCCGCGCGATCAGCTCTTTGCCCTTCGAATTCGGGTCGTCCGGCCCTTGCCCCCGGCCGCGGTCGGGCACGACCAGGCCGGCACCGGCGACCAGGCCGGCGACGATCAGCGAAGTCACAGTCCTACGGCCCCGCGCGGAGGTCGCCATGAAACCGTCCCTCCTGCAATCACGGGCCTCGGACCGGAGTCTGATCGAGCGAGACAGGGCGGAGCGACCCGAGCCCCGTCGGCACGACCAGCCGGCCGCCCGACACGAGGGGCGGGCCCGCGGGCAGGATGCCCAGGGTGAGCCGCTCGGCCGTCGATCCGTCCGACAGGCCCCGCGACTCGGCGGTGCCCGACCGCGTGACGAACCAGGCCACGCCCCCCCGGACGCCCGGCGCGTCGTCGGGTGCCGACCGGAGTTTCGTCTGCCAGAGCTTCCGGCCGTCGGCGGAGAAGGCGAAGACGTCCCCCGAGGCGTCGGCAGCGAAGCCGTGCCCGCCTTCCGCCACGGGGCCGAGCGTCCGCGGAGAGGGGAGGTCGACGGTCGTCACCGGGCTCAGGTCCCGGGCGGCCAAGGCGCGGATCTTGTCGTCGGCGGTCGCCACGAGGACCGCCCCGCCTGTCGTGGCCGGGCCCGCGGCAAGGGGGGCGCCGATGCTGGCCTCCGCCGTCACGACCAGGCGGGGCCGGGGGGTTGTGGCCCGGACCAGGCGACGGATCAGGCCGTCCTGCTCGGCCAGGGCTACGGCGTCGCCGTCGAGGAGCACCGGAGTCCGCCAGCGGGCCGGGCGGGCCTTGTCGAACCTCGGGACGAAGGGGTCGGCGGCCGATTCTCCCGTCGCCGGGTCGATCAGGTAGACCCGGCCGTCGGCCCCCGGGACGAGCACGGCGCCGCCCCAGGCGATCGGGCGGGCGCCGAGCGGCGACGGCAGGTCGACCGACTGGAACTTCCCGCCCCCTCGACGGACGAGCATGTGGCTCGCCGTGGCCGACGGGACGAGCACCGTCGCCTCGCCGCAGGCGAGCCAGAGCGATCCGACCGACGGCACGCGGAAGGTTCCCGGGATCGCCAGCGCCTGCTCGACGAAGCCTCCGCGGGCGATCGACTCGCGGGCGATCGTCAGGCCGAGGCCGTCGAAGCCGAGCGTCTCGAAGTCACCGTCCCGACGCCCCGGGACGATCGCGACGGGCCAGCGTGCGCCGAGGGTCGTCCTCCATCGCACGGTGCCTGATTGGGGATCGACCGCCGTGAGGGCGACGCCGGATCCGTCGGTCGACTGGTGCGAGCAGACCACGAGCCGGTCGGCGACCTGGATCGGGGCGACGGCCCCGCCCGCCTGGCCGAGGCCCCAGGCCATGGCGAGCTTGCCCGTCTCGGAGTTCAGGTCGTACCGGCCGGAGCGGCCCGAGGCGAGCCAGAACTCGCGCTCGGACCGGGCCAGGCCGAATGCGGGGCCGCTCGCCTGGTTGTCGGCCCCGATTGAGGCGATCGGCTTGAGCGGCCGGTCGGCGTCGTAGAGGCCGATGGAGTGGGCGACCACCTCCCCCCGATCGCTGGCCGACCAGAGGACCGACCCCGACGTGCTGGGCGTCCGCCAGGTCCAGCCGACGACGGGGATCGTCTGCCTCGGTTTCGGCGAACCCCCGGCCTCGTCGAGGACGAACACGCGCCAGACGCCATCGACCAGCCCCGAGTTCTCGGCAACCACGAGGAACCTGCCGACCCGCGCGGGAGTGCAGGCAATCGACCCCGGCTCGTGGCCCATGTACTCGACGGCCTGGCACGACATCGGCTCGCGTCCGAGGACGAAGAGGCAATCCTCGTCGGCGAGGATGTACAGATGCTCGCCCGACTCGTCGCCGACCGGGCCACGGGCCAGAGGTCGCCCGAGGTTCAGCGTCCCGCGGAGCGACCCGCTCGCCAGGTCGATGGCGAGGATCTTCCCCGAGGGGGTGGCCTGATACACCTGATTGCCCAGGACGAGCGGGGGATCGACGACACGCTCCCCGAGTTCCTGCCGCCAGGCGAGCTTGCCGGTCCGGCCGTCGAGCCGGACCAGCTCGTCGTAGCGGGCGTCGACGGCGAGGACGGAGGGGTCGCCGCCCCCGATCGCCTGCGGGGGGAAGGGGGATGAGAGGCCGACGGGCACCTGCCAGAGCGGAGCCCCGGTCGCGCCGTCGAGCCCGTAGGCGAGGCCGTCCGCGAGGGCATAGACGGGAGGGCCGCCGGCGGGCTTGCTTCCCGGGTCGAGGCGGAGGATCAGCGTCGTCGGCGGGCCGAGCGGCTCGGGGTGCGGCTCGGTCTCGCCGGGGCGGCCCGACGGGTCGAAGCTGGCGGCCTTGCGGATCAGCTCGTTCGCCCGGCCGAGCCGCGCGACGACGTCGCGGTCGGAGGCGAAGTCGGCGTAGGTGGCGACCATCTCGTCGCGGGCGAGGTATGCCTCGGCGGGCGACCCCGCGCCCAGGGCGGCGTCGATCGCGGCGAGGCCGCGGGCCTTGGACTGGGCCTTGCGGATCGCCTCCCTCGCCTCGGCGAGCTTGGCCGGTGCCCGGGATCGGCCGAGCAGGTTCTCCGAGGCCTTGCCCGCGACCCGGGATTCGAGGGCCATCGCCGCCTCGGCCGTGCGGAGCAACTCCGGGTCGGCCGACCCGCGGGCGCGTTCGGCCAGCCCCTCGACGGTCTTGATGAGCTGCTCGGCCAATTCGGTCGAGGCGTCGCGGAATTCGTCGAGCTTGCCCACCTCGGCCACCATCGTCTGCGCGGCCTGGAAGGCGTTCTCCCAGGAGGCTCCCGAGGCCGTCGTGAACTGGCGGACCTTCGCGAGCGCCCGGAAGACCTTGGCCTTGGCCGACCGCCTGTCGGCCGGGTTGGCCTCGAGGAACTGGTCGAGCTGCTTGATCGCGTTGCGGTAGTCGCCGTCGTCGAGGCTCTGGAATGCCTTGGTGTACTGCCGCTCGGCCGTCGTCTTGGCGATGATCCTCCAGAGCCCGACGCTCGAGAGCAGGAGGATGACCAGCATCACCGCCAGCCCGAGCACGACGGGCGAGCTGACCACCCGCTCCTCCCCCGGAGCATTGCCCGCTCCGGCGAGGGCCGACCGGATCCTGGCGGCAAGCTTCGACCCCTTCGGGATCGCCTCGGGCTCGGCGTCGGCGACAACGACCGCCTTCTTCCACGGCCTCTGCCGCCTCAGCGGCTCGGGCCGGGGCTGCGATTCGAGGGCGTTCGCGAACGAAGGGGCCTCGAACACCGCGCCCGGCCTGGCCACCGGCTGCGGCGAGGCATGAGCATGGCCATAAGCCTTCGGCGCCTCCTGGATCCGCGTCTTGTCGTCCTCGAGAGTCGTGGCGGGCCGATCCTCAGTGCTGATCACGAAGATCCGGCACGGGCCGACCCGGATCTCGTCCCCCTGGTAGAGCGTCGACGACTTCACCCGCTTGCCGTTCACCTCGACCGAGTCGATATCGGCACCGGCGTCGACTTTGTACCTCCGCTTCTGCCAGCGGATGCGCCCGTGGACCGGGGCGATCCCGTCCCCTTCGAGGACGAGGCTGCAAGCGGCGCTCGTGCCGAAGATCACCGGGTCGTCGGGGGTGATCCCGACGCGGTCGACTCGACCTCGGCCGTCGTGGACTTCCAGAGTCGCCATGGTCCGAGGTTCGCTCCGGGCGGCCGGCGGCCGGCCTGACGATGTGCCTGGGATGGAAAGGGGCCGGGCGGGACGATTGTCCCGGACCCGTAGATAGTTGACCCTACCGGAGCAGGGGTTCTTGCATGACGACTTCGAAGCCGTAGCTGTCGCCCCGGGGGACGACGCGGAACTGGGTCTTGCGGATCTCGGCCGGCTGGCGGCCCTTGTACTGGACTTCCAGCTGACCGAGCCGCTCCTGGACGGACTGGGGGTAGAACTGGAAGATCACGCCCTCGCCGACCTCGATCCCCGCCTTGCGGAGCAGCCCCAGGTCGGACGTCTTCCTCCCCTGCCCCCGCCAGATGAAGTAGAGGCGATTGTCGCCGACTCCCGTGCCGACGCGGCGGGCCGGGGCATCCTGCGAGAACCGGGAGACGTAGACCATCTGCTTGCCGGAGACGACCCCCAGCTCGATCCCGAGCGCGTCGAGCTGACGGGCATATTCCTCGGCCGTCTGGCCCGGGTTGTAGATGATGCTCCATCGGTCTTCCTGGCGGACCCCGCCGTCGCCGGGCCCGAAGCCGTAGCCGACCGCCCCGTTGCCGATCTTCGACGACCGGGCGCCGGTGGCGATCTTGCCGCCCGAGGGCATCACCGCGCCGAGGTCGACCTCGGCGAGGCTCTTGCCGGCCTCGGCGGCCGTGTCGAGCAGGGCCGAAGGGGTGGCCTCGACCGACGGCTCTTCGAACTCGCCGGCCTCCTCCTCGTTGTTGGAGGCGCGGTCCGAAGCCGCCCCTCCCGGGACCTGGACTGTCTCGATCCCGCCGACCTGCCCGTCGGGGCTGCCGCCCCCGCCCCCGGAGACTTCGACGATCTGGAGCGGGGCCGTCACCCGCGCCTGGTAGGCCTGGTTCGTCGCGTAGACGAGCGTGAGCCAGCCGAAGATCAGGGCGGTCCCGAGGATCACGGCGAGCAGGAACGAGGTCACGCGGTCGTAGCCCGACTCGCCCCGGACGGCGGGCACGGTCGACTCCGGCGCCGTCGCGGCCGGGCCCGCGGCGGCCCCGACCCCCTGGCCGACGCTCGCCACGCTCATCGCCCGGCCCTCCCCGCCGACTCGGCCGGGTCGACCCGGATCGACCGGACCGACTCGTACCAGGCCTTCCACGCCTTCGAGGCGGCCTCACGCTGCTCGGGGGTCGAGGGGCTGGCGGGACCGAAGCCTTCGATCTTGCGGCCGAGCAGTTGCAGGCCGTTCCTCGCCTCGGCGACGACGGCCTCGTCGGGGTCCTTGATCGCCTCGATCAGGACGGGGACCATGCCCAGGTCGCCCATCCGGGAGAGGGCCCAGGCGGCGACCCGGCGGACACCCGGGTCGCGGTCGGTCAGGAGCTTGCGGAACCGATCCCGGTACGGCAGGATCGCCTTGGGCCCCTGGGCCTGATAGCGGGCGAGCAGCCCCGCCAGCGCCGAGTCGGCGTTCTCGGAACGGGGATCCTCCAGGACGGTCAGCATCCCCTCGATCGCCCCGTCCATCGGCCGGGCGATGAGCCGACCGCCCGCCTCGGAGATCGACGAGAGATCCCTGGGAAGGCCCTTACCGCCATACAGCTCCCCCGCTCCGAGGCGGCGGATCGTGATCCGCTCGACGGTCTTGGCCGTCGACTTCGTGAGGAAGAGGACCGCCCAGGCGGTGTTCGCCGCCTCGCCGTGGGCCGAGTTCCACGAGCCGTTGGCCTGCTGCTTCGACGACAGGAACCGAGAGCCCTCGTCGTACCAGGAGACCCGTCCCAGATTCTCGCGGCCCGCCAGGGCACCGATCCTCTCGATCCCGTAGAGGCAATAGAAGGGCGACGGCCCGATCACGGTGTCGTTCGAAGTGGTGAAATTCTTCGAGATCCAGCCGAGCCCGGCGTTGATCGCCTGCGCCAGCTCGCCATTGGTCGTCCGGATGCTCACCTTGGCCCGTTGCAGCTCGGTCGTGGTGATCGGCTGGAGGTACTGGTTCTGCGCCGTCAGGGCCCGTCGGTAGGACGCGAGCTGGCGCTGGCAGATCAGGAGGCTGCCGACGCCGGCGGCGGTCATCGACATGGTCTCATGATATTGTGCCTCGTCCGGATGGTAGCTCCAGCTCCCGCCGGGCCGCTGGACCGAGAGATACCATCGGGCCGCCGAGTCCCAGACCCTCGGGCTGACGGGGACCCCGGCGTTCTCGGCCTCCCAGAGCCCCAGCACGGCGTACTGGCTGATCGAGCAGTCCCCGGCCGAGCGGCCCGAGTAGTCCCACGACCCGTTGCCGTTCTGCTTGCCGGCGATGTGGTCCGCGGCGCTGGAGATCATGGCCTTCCGGCCGTTGGCGTCGAAGTTCGCCAGGGCCATGATCACGACGGCCGCCTCGTAGACGTCGGTGCCGCCGGCCCGCTCGGGCTGGAAGGCCGACCCGTTGAACCGGGCATCGATCTTCCGGATCGCCGCCGCCAGCGTCGGGTCGGTCGGCGGGACCTCGGCCTTGATCATCGCCAGCGCCGCCAGGGCCGTCTCCCCGACCTGCGACGAGCCGACGTGCGACTTCAGGAAGTCGACCCCCCGATTCACGGCCGGCGCCTGCTGCGCGAAGCCCGGCCCCGGAGCAACCAGCCAGGCGGCGATCGCCCAGGCGAATCGGTGCCGTCTCGCCTTCATGGTCATACGCCTCGACGCCCCCCGGTGCGTACCGACGTGCATGGAATCATTGTACGACGTGTGTCGCGTCGATGGGAGGGGGTGGTCGACCTCAATGGCGACATCATCGCCGTCGCTTGAGGGGACGGACCTCGATCCTGCGGAAGAAGACCTCGGCCCCCTCCGACTGGAACATGATCTTCCCCTCGGCGAGGCTCGACCGGGTCCCCACGTTGACGACGAGCCCGTTGACGACGTTCGTGATGGAAGACCCGTCGCAGATCACCTCGACCGTGTTCCATTCGCCGGCCGGTCGCTCGACGTCGTCCCTGCCCCGGAAGCCGAGCACGTCTTTCCACGAAGCGTCGCGGCCCCACCAGTTGAATCGGCCCGAGTCGCGGGTGACGGACTTACCGCCCTTCTCGTAATAGGGCTGGCCATCGGCTCCGTCCCGGACTTCGCAAGTCAGAGACGACTTTCGTCCGCCCTTGCCGCCGACCATGATGAAGTCGCCGGTCCCCCCCTCGATGATTTGGCATTCCTGCGACTGCATCCACTGCCCCCCCGCGGCGCCATCGGGCCCGACGCAGTGGAGGAGGATGCCCGAATCCCGAGCCGCCTTCTCCCTGGGGGGCCAGGTCTGCGTGCCCCACTTCCATTCGGCGACCAGCCGATAGTCGGCGAAGTTGCCGCAGGTGGCGAGCCCGCCGAACTCCTGGCCGGAGATCCGGATTATCCCGTCGCGGACGGTGAAGACCCGGTTCGGGTCGTCGTAGCCGTGGTCGCGGGTGTAGGCGTAGAAGCCGGTCAGGTCCTTGCCGTTGAACGCCAGGATCGGGGGGTCCGACTCGACCGTGGGCACCTCGCGGGCGAACGCGGGGACGCTCGGTACATCGTGAGACGTGGCCGGCCCGGACGATCCGAACGTGATCAGGGGGACCGCGAGGGCGCAGGACCAGGCACGCATGGGAAGCCTCTCGGGCTGGCTGCAATCGACGATTCGATGGAAGATCGGCCGCGGGGGGCTCACCGCCGCGAGCGATGCACCTGGGCCCCGTTCATCCGGCACAGGTCCTCGACCCGGGAGACGAGATCTTCGGTCGGACATGGGATCGAGAGGACCATCCCCTGCCCCGTCTCGATCTGCTCGGGCGGGGTGACGCCCAGCTTGTCGTTGGCGATCCCCATCGCGGTGAGCGTCTGGATCACCGAGTTCCCGTGCGCCGAATTGAAGAAGAAGGCGACCACGCGGCCGACGGGCTCGCGATCGTGGACGACACCGGGCCGGACTTGCGGAAGTTCCATGGATCGGGTCGACCTGATGGAAGAGGAAGCGGGCCCCGGGCCGGACGATCACCGACCGCCACGATCGGTTGGGGGGTCGGAACCGAGTGTGACGGGCCGCGGGCCGATCCGCAAGTCTCGACCGGGGCCGGCCCCGCGGGCTGGCCGCGTGGCGACATCTCGGGTTGTGCGGTTCGGCACGAGGGGGTACGTAAAGGGCCGCGCGGGGGAAGGTCCCCGGCGGGACCCGCCCCTTCGCGGGCCGGAGCATCGCCGAGCATGGAACGCCCGACCGAGGTCGCGAGCGAGAAGCCCGGGTCGCCGTCCCCCGCCACGGTCCGCCAGTGGATCGATGTCCGTCCCGGCGTCTCGTTCGCGGTCGCGATCGACTCGCCCCAGAACGACCCGATCTCCTCGGCGCTGGCGCGAGGCGTCTTGCCCGGCTTCTGCCGGCCGCTGGTCGGGCTGATCGAGGCGTTCGTGCCGGCGGGGGGCCGGATCCTCGACCTCGGCTCTCATGTGGGGACGTTCGCGCTGGCCGCCTCGGCCTCGGGGCGGCGGGTGGTCGCCGTCGAAGCCCTCCCTCAGAACGTCTCCCTGCTCGGGCTCAGCCGCCGGGCGAACCGGTTCGCCGACCTCCGGATCGTCCACGCCGCCCTCGGCGAAGAGACGCAGTTGGTCCGCTTCTATGGGTACGGCCCGTTCGGCGTCGTCGACCGCGATGGGGGGCACGACGAGTCGGTCGCCGTCCCCGGGGTGGCCGGCGACGACCTGCTCGACCGGATGGAATGGGACCGCGTCGACTTCATCAAGATGGACATCGAAGGGTCCGAAATCGACGGGCTCCTCGGCCTGGCGGGACTCCTCAGGCGGCCCGACGCCCCGCCGATCTACGTCGAGTCGAACGGCCACACGCTCGACCTCTTCGGCGAGACCCCGGCCAGCCTCAAGGCGGTGCTCGCCGCCTACGGCTATCGCCTGTACCAGGTCGAGGGCCGTCGCCTGATCCCGGTCGCGATCGACGAGTACCAGGGGACGACCGTCGTCGACTACCTGGCGGTCAAGTCGGTCCTCCGGTCGACGACCTCGTGGCGGGTCGATCCGCCGATGTCGCCGCGGGAGCGCATCCGCCGGGCCCGCGCCACCCTCCTCTCGCCGATCGACCACGATCGCGCCTACGCCGCCCGGACGATCGGCCACGCCCCGGAATCGATCCGGACCGACCGGCGGGTCGTCCGCGCCGTGGAGGCCCTGAAGGCCGATCCGGTCGCCTCGATCCGCCGGGCCGCCTCCGCCTGGTCGTTCACGCCCGGTCGCGAACCCTGGTATGCTCCCTGGCGACGCTGACCGCCCGGCCGGGTCGGGAGCCGGGTCAGTCCGCGTCTCGGGATCCAACCGATGCCGTACACACTCCTCCTGGCGATCGGCCTGCTGCCCGCGGTCTCTCCGGCCGCCGGAGGACCGCTCGAGTCCATCGGGCGGCTCTCCGACCCGACGATCCGCGAGACCTCGGGGATCGTCAAGAGCAGGAGATACCCCGACGTCTTCTGGATCCACAGCGACTCGGGCAATCCGCCCGCGATCCACGCGATCCGCGGCGACGGCAGGGTCGTGGCTTCGTTCCGGGTGGCCATCCCCAACGTCGATTGGGAAGACATGGCCGGCGACGCCGACGGGCACCTCTACCTCGGCGAGATCGGCAACAACGGCGGCAGGCTCCCGCTCCGGGCCGTCTACCGGGTCGACGAGCCCGACCCGTCGATGCCGACCGACAGGCCGCTCCCGGTCACCCTCGCCACCTATTACCGTTTCGCCCGTGGCGAAGACCGTTTCGATGCCGAGTCCCTGTTCGTCGTCGGCAAGGAGGCGTTCCTGATCGCCAAGCGGTTCGGGGGCGAGCCGGCCGGGCTGTACTCCGTCCCCCTCGAACCGCCGGCCCCGCTGCTCCGCCCAGCCCTGCCGGTGCTCCGGGCCACGCTGCCCGAATTCACCGAGCCGGCGACAGGCGCCAGCCTCTCGGAGGACGGGACGTTGCTGGCGGTCGTCTCGAACACGGCGACCCGGATCTATGCACGCGGCCGGGACGGCGGCTTGACGCTCCGCGCGGCGGTCCGCTACAAGGGACGGGACATCGAGGCGATCGCGTGGGACGGCCTCGACCTGGTCCTCGTCACCGAGGCGGGCGAGCTGTCCCGGATCGCCGCGAAGGCCTGGACGGAGTGAGGCCGGCCCGCCCGGGCCGTCGCGGCGCTCCGATGCGATGAGACCGAGCGACGTGGTGGTGGTCGGCGGCGGGGTGATCGGGCTCTCGGTCGCCTATGCGCTGGCGAACGAGGGGGTGCTCGCGACCGTCGTCGAGCGCGGCGAGATGGGCCGCGCGGCCTCGTGGGCGGGGGCGGGCCTGATCCCGCCGTTCACGGCCAGGAATTACCACGGCCCGATGATCGATCTGCGGTCGTGGTCCGCCGTCCTCTATCGCGAGTGGTCGGCCGCCCTGCTCGACGAGACCGGGATCGACAACGGGTACCGCAAATCCGGCGGGGTCGACGTCGCCGCCAACCCGGCCGACGAGGTGTCCCTGCGGACCGCCGCCGGCCGCTGGCGGGTCGAGGGGATCGCGTTCGAACCGATCGGGCCCGAGGATTTTTCCCGGATCGAGCCGGCGCTGGGGCCGGGAGTGATCGGGGGCTATTACCTCCCCGACCGTGCGCAGATCCGCAACCCGAGGCACCTCCGGGCGCTCGAATCGGCCCTGGCGGCCCGGGGCGCGGTCCTGCTTCCCCGGATGGAAATCCTCGGCTTCGTCCGCGACGGCGACACGATCCTCGGCGTGAGCACCCCCGCCGGGACGATCGCGTGCGGACAGGTCATCCTGGCGGCCGGAGCCTGGACGGGCGGCCTCCTGGAAAGCCTGGATGTCCGGTTGCCGACCGTCCCGCTCAAGGGTCAGATCGTCCTGCTCAGGTCCGACCGCCCCCTGCTCCGCCGGATCGTCGAGCACGGCAAGAAGTACCTCGTGCCTCGCGACGACGGCCGGATCCTCGTCGGGGCGAGCGAGGAGGACGTCGGCTTCGACACCCGGTCGACGCCGGGCCCCGTCCGCGACCTGATCGACGAGGCCCTCTTCCTCTGCCCGATCCTGGGCGAGGCCGAGGTCGAGCGGGCCTGGGCGGGCCTCCGGCCGGGGAGCCTCGACTCGCGCCCGTATCTCGGCCGCGTCCCCGGCTTCGCCAACCTGATCGTCGCGACCGGCCACCGGCGGGCCGGCCTCCAACTGGCCCCGGCCACCGGCGAGGTCATCGCCGACCTTGTGCTCGGCCGGCCGCCGCGGATCGACCTGACGGTCTTCGCCCCGGGTCGCCCGGCCGGCCAGGCCGAGGACCCGGCCTTTCGCTCCTGAGGCCGTCCTCGGGATGTCCCGTCGACCGGAATCCCTCCTCAGGCCGGCCCGCCCGGCAGGACGAGGACCTTGCCCGCGGCCTCGAACCCGAGGGCGACCGTCCGATCGCCGATCTTCAGCACGAGCGCCCCGGCCTCCTGCCGGTTCTCGACGGTCTCGCCGTGGGACCCGAGGTCGAGGCCGCATTCGGTCAGGTAGCGGAGAAAGGCCGGGTCCTGGTCGACGACGCGGACGACCCGGAATCGATGGCCCCGGGCAAGGCTCGACAGCGGCTTGCCTTCCGGCTCGGTGAGAGAGCCGTCGGAGCGGGGGATCGGGTCGCCGTGAGGGTCGACGGCGGGGAAGCCGAGGAAGGTCTCGATCCGGTCGACCAGCCGGTCGGAGACGGCGTGCTCCATGTGCTCGGCCTCCTCGTGGACCTCATCCCAGGGCATGTCGAGGGTCTGGGCGAGGAAGAGTTCCACCAGCCGATGACGCCGGAGTACCTTGAGGGCCAGCCGATTGCCGGCCGGGCTGAGCCTGACACCTTCATAGGGGGTATAGGTGGCGAGGCTGGCCTCGGAGAGGGTCTTGAGCATGCCGGTCACGGTGCCGGGTGAGACGTTCATCCCCTGGGCCAGGACGCCGGTCGACACGGCGTCCTCGACGGGCTGCCGGGCCGCGATCAGGTAGATCGTCTTCACGTAGTTCTCGACCGTCAGGCTTGCCACGACGCATTCCCGAGGGGTGAAGCCGGGCGTGTCCTCCGCGAACGGACGCGCGGCCGGGAGGTGCGAATCGGGGATCAGTCCTCGTCGCCGGGCTCGTCGCGACGGCCGAGCAGGTCGTCGGACTCGGCGGCGGGCACGGTCCGCTCGTTGACCCGGAGCCAGACCGCCTTGAGGTAAGCCCCTTCGAGCGCCTCCAGGCCGACCGGGTGGTCGGGTGCGGCCCCCGTGACCCCAAGCACCTGGACCGACCGGCCGGCCCTCCGCGCCGCGGCCCGGAGCAGGATCAGGAACTCCTCGGCCGGCAGGAGGCCCGAGCAGGAGCAGGTCAGCAGCAGGCCGCCCGGCTCGACCACGTTCAGGGCGAGGGCGTTAAGGTCGAAATATTTCCGCTTCCCCTGGGCGATGTCGAGGCGACCGGGGATCAGCTTGGGAGGGTCGAGCACGGCCACGCCGTACTCGCGGCGGTTGACGGCCATCTGGCGGAGGTAGCCGAAGGCGTCGGAGTGGACGAGGGCGGCCCGGACGCCGTTGGCATTCGCGTTGTCCTTCGCCACGGCGATCGCCTTCTCGTCGAGGTCGACGCAGGTGACGTCGCGAGCCTCGCCCCGCTTGAGGGCGTAGATCCCGAACCCGCCGGTGTAGCAGCAGGTGTCGAGCACGGACTTGCCGCGCGCGAACTCGGCGAGCCGCCTCCGATTGTCGCGCTGGTCGCAGAAGAAGCCGGTCTTGTGCGACCCCTCGAACTGGACGCGGAACCGGACCCCGTGCTCCTCGATGGTCACCCTCGGGGGGAGCTTTGGGCTGACGATCGGCCGGCCGGGGAAGTCCTCGGCCATCGCGATCCGCTCGTCGACGTGGACGCGGTGGTGCTTCGTGCCGAGCCGTTCGTGGAGGATCTCCAGGATCGGCCCGATCCGCTGGTAGATCCCCAGGCTGTAGACTTCGACCGAGACGACATCGTCGTACCGGTCGACGATCAGGCCGGTGAGGCCGTCGGCCTCGGCGTGGATCACCCGGTAGGCGTTGGTCGCGGCCTCGACCCCGAGCATCTCGCGGCGAAGGGCGATCGCGCGGTCGATCCGCGCCCGCCAGAACTCCTCGCCCGGCGGGTCGACGCCCTGGCAGAGCATCCGGACGTTGATCTGCGACCGGGCGTTCCAGAGGCCGAAGCCGACGGGCAGGCCGTCCCGGTCGACGACCCGGACGAGGTCGCCGTCGTGCGGCCGGCTCCGGCCGGTCGGCCCGATCGTCATCTTCCTGTAGACGAACGGGTGCAGGCCCGAGGCGCGGATGGCGACGGTCGGCAGCTCGCCCCGGACGTCGAGCCGGCGGTCGGGGACCTCGACCGGGGCCGGGCGTTCGGGCTGGTCGCGGATGAAGAGGTCGGTCCGGGGGGGGCGGGGCATGGGGCTCTCGTCAGTTCTCGTCGTCCGCGTCGTCCTCGCCGACGTCGAGGGCCCCCGGCTCGTTCCGGGCGATCCTCCGGAGTCGGACCAGCAGCGCCGTGGCGTAGCGCTGGACGGCGAGCTGCTTGGTCAGGACGGCCTCGGTGGCGGCCTCCAGCGGGATCTCGGCGAGGAGGCGATGGCAGGTCGCCAGGCTATCCCAGCCGACCTTGAGCACCCGCTGGACGATCGACGCCTCGGACTGGGCCTCGCGGGCCAGCCGGATGGCATGCCTCGCCTTCTTCAGCCCGGCCTGCACCTGCTGGAGCTGGCGGAGGGCGGTCGCCGGACTCATCGTGGGCATGGCCGAAGTTGCCGATCTCGATCGATTCGCGGGGGGGTCGAGAAAACTCTCCCGGCACGCATCCGCGCTGGAGCCCTTCGGGCCTTCGAGTATAATCGAACGCGGCAAGGATGGTCCAACCACGTTCGAGGCCAATCGATGAGCGACACCCACGACGAACCCGCCGACGGGGGAGATCCGGTCGTCACGGTCGGGGTCGCCCCGAGGCCGTCCCCCGAGGCCGATGCCGAGACGGGGACGAAGACGCGCCGGCAGCCGCCCTACCACGTCATCCTGCTCAACGACGAGGAACACACGTTCGAATATGTGATTGAACTCATCATAAAGCTGTTCGGCCACCCGAGGCAGATGGCCGAGGAGCTGACCCTCCGCGTCCACCAGGCGGGCCGCGCGGTCGTCTTCACCACGCACCGAGAGCTCGCCGAGCTGAAGCGCGAGCAGGTGCTCGCCTACGGTCCGGACATCCGGATGGCGTCGAGCAAGGGCCCGATCGGCTGCGTCATCGAGCCGGCCCCGGGCTGACCCGAGGCCCGCCGGCTCATCCGTCGATCCGGGCGGTCGACTGCCGCTCGACGGCGATCGAGGCCGCGACCCCGCTCGCGGCGTCGGGATGATCGAGGACCACCCCCAGTTCCTCCTTCATCCGCCGATTCGACACTCGCCGGTTGGCCTCCTCCCGGGCCGACTCCCCGGTCCCCGGCCCGAGGAAGTGCGGTGGGGAGACTCCCAGGGCCTCGGCCGTGAGCGTGTAGAGGTCGCGGCGGGCGATCGGGCGGTCGTCCGCGGCGTTGTAGACCCGGCCTCGCCTCCCCACGACGAGCGCCGCGATGGTCGCCGCGACCGCGTCCTCGATCTGGACCAGGTTGACGAGCTTGGCCGGGTCCCCCGCGATCGGCTCCCCGGCGAGGATCGCCGCCTTCCGGATAATCCGCCCCGGGCCGTAGAGGCCGGCCAGCCGGACGACCGTCGCCCCCCGGCCGACGGCCAGCCGCTCGGCATCGAGGCAGGCGCGGCCCGACTCGTGCCGGGGCTCGGCCGGGGACTCCTCGGTCACCCACGAGCCGTCGTCCTGGCCGTAGACGCCGGTGGAACTCGTGTAGACGAACCGGTCGAACGATCCGCCGAGCCGGTCCAGGGTCCGTCGCAACCCCTCGACGTAGACCTCGCGGATCGGCAGGCCCGCCGCGCGGTCGTATCCGACGCAGTAGACGAGCCGGTCGCAGTCGGGGACCCGGGCGGTGACCGGGTCCAGCACGTCCAGGATGACCGGCCCGATCCCGATCGAGGACAGCCGCTCGGCCTTCGCCGGGTCGCGGGTCGTCCCGTGGACGGCCTCGCCCCGGGCGAGCAGCCGGGCGGCGACCCGTCGGCCGAGGTAGCCGCAGCCGACGATCAGGGTCGTCACGGCCGGACCTCCGGGTCGGCCAGGGGCGTGGCGGCGGGCTCCCCCTCGGGGCAGCCGCGATCGAGGTAGTCCTGGAGCAGGATCTGGGCGGCGAGCATGTCGCGCCGCTCCTTCCGGCCTTGCCGCTTGATCCCGGCGGCGATCAGCCTCTCCTCGGCGTCGACGGTGCTGAACCGCTCGTCGTGGTACAACACCTTCAAGCCGGTCTCCCGGGCGAGCCAGCCGCCGAAGGCCCGCGCCCCCTTGGCCGAGACGCCCTCCTGCCCGCTCGTGTGCAGCGGCAGGCCGACGACGATCAGGTCGACGTCGTTCTCCTCGACCACACGCCGGTAGTGCCGCGCGTCCTGGGCCTGGTCCTTCCGCTGGTAGACTTCCAGCGGTGTGGCGATCTTCCGTCGAGGATCGCTGACGGCCGCGCCGACGCGTCTCGTGCCGTAGTCGATCCCGAGGATTCGCGTGCTGCCGGAGGTCATAGGGTCGAGCCGAAGCCGGCCTTGTCGAGGCCCTCGACCAGCGCCTTGAGGCGGTCGAGCCCGTCCTTGCGGGCGACCAGGGTCGCGCCGCCCGACTGGACGATCACGAGGTCGTCGACGCCGAGGGTCGCGATCAGGCCGCCGTCATCCGAGACGATGATGCTCCCCCGGGTGTCGACGGCGTGGACATCCCCCTGGATCGTGTTGCCGCCGGCGTCGGGCGGGACGAGGGCGGTCAGGGCTCGCCAGTCGCCGACGTCGTTCCAGTCGTAGACGACCTCGAGCACCCGGACATTGGTGGCCTTCTCCATGACCGCCTTGTCGATGGGGACCTTCTCCATCGCCGGGTATTCGCGGGCGATGACCTCGGCCTCCTCGGGGGTCCCCAGGGCCTTCCCCACACGGCCCAGCGCGGCGAAGAGCTTGGGCCGGTGGGCTTCGAGGGCATCCAGGATCGCGCGGGCGCGCCAGACGAAGATCCCCGAGTTCCAGGCGAACCGCCCGTCGGCGAGGAACCCCTCCGCCGTCTCGCGGTCGGGCTTCTCCCGGAACTGGACGACCCGGTGCAGCGCGATCCCGCCGGGGGTGCCGAGGGCCTCGCCGCGCTCGATATAGCCGTAGCCCGTCTCGGCCCGGGTCGGTCGGATGCCGAAGGTGACGAAGGCGGTCGGGTCGGCGTCGATCACCTGCGCCGCGGCCTCGACCGTGGCGACGAACTTCGACGCGGGCTCGATCACGTGGTCGGCCGGCATGACGATCATCGTGCCGTCGGGGTCGGCCCTCGCGACGATCAGGGCGGCCAGGCCGACGCACGCGGCGGTGTCGCGCGGGCAGGGCTCGGCCACGACGTTGGCCGGAGGGAGGTCAGGGAGCTGGTCCTTCGTCGCCGTCGCCTGGTCGGCCCCTGTGATGACGTAGGTCCGCGACGGCGGGACGAGCGAGGCGACCCGCGCGACGGTCTGCTGGAGCATCGTCGCGTCGCCGTGCAGCCTCATCAATTGCTTGGGCCGGTTCCGTCGGCTCTTCGGCCAGAAGCGGGTGCCGGAGCCTCCGGCCATGACGACGGCATGGAGCATCGTGGACCTATCCTCGTGCCGGTTCGGGGGGACGATCGTCGTCGGATGCATCCCCCGGTGTGAGAGGCCGCGGCTATCGCAAGTAGAGGGGAGCTTCGACCGTCAGCCCGGGGCCGACCTTGCCCTTCAACTCCCCCGCGTTCAGCGCGAAGAGGGGACTGATCTCGATGCCGAAGGGGACCGAGCCGTCGGACCTCCGGGTCACCTTCGCCCCGGCCGCCTCGAGCCAGTCGGCGAAGTTGTCGCTCATCCGCTGACGGACCGAGGCGGGCGAGTCGGGGCCGGTCGCGTTCTTGAGCGGCTCGAACTCCTGCGCCCGGTCGGTCTCGACGAGCGTCCACCGCTCGGCGAGCGGCAGGGCGTCGAAGATGAATTGCTCGAACTTGACCGCGTTGGGGGCGGCCGGCGTCACGACCCGGCCGTCGTCGCCAACGTAGGAGACCTTCTTGACGGCGCGGTGGAACGGGAGGCGGATCTCCCCCGAGGCCAGCCGCGCGAGGAAGGCCAGCTCGAACAGGTGGATCGCGATCGACCCGGCCCAGAGCTGGAGCCGGCCGTCGGGCTCGCGGCGCTCGGCCAGGTCGGCGGGGAGGTCCGAGTACTCGATCACCTGGGGCTTGCCGTCGAGCGTGACGACCACGCCCACCTTCTCCTCGGGTGCGACCTTCTCGATCACCTTGAACGACATCTCCGCCCGCGCCTGGAGGTGGAGCCCGAGGAAGGCCGGGTCGGCGATCTTCACCAGCGGGTTGTCGACCTGGAAGTAGAAGACGGTCTTGATCCCGCGCGCCGCCATCTCGTCGAGGCAGCCCGGGCCGCCTCCCGGGCCCTTCGCGGCGAGGGCGGCGATCGTCCCGCCGTGGCCGTCGGGGCTCAGGGCGACTTCCCCCTTCGAGGCGAGCAGGACCCGGCCCGTCTCCTTGTCGACCGCCGGCATCCGGCCCTGGACGAACAGCCGGACGTGCTCGAGGCCGAATCGGTCGTGCTCGGCGAAGAACCCGGCGGTCGCGTCGTGATTCTCGGGGCTGGTCATGACGTAGAGCGGGATCGGCCGGCCGAAGCGGCGTCCGAGCGCCACGATCTTCTCGGCGTGGATCTGGAAGAGGCTCGCGGCCGAGACCGGGCCGATCGGATAGGTTCCCTTCGGCCCGTCGAAGCCGAGCCGGGTGCCCGAGCCGCCCGCGACGAGGACGACGGCGACCTCGCCGCCGGCCAGCGCCTCGTGGCCGATCTCGGCGGCGAGACGCCGCGACGTGCGCTCGCCGTCGGTCTGGGGGAGGCGGAAGACGTCGACCGGCCGGACCCGGTCGAGGTCGGGCACGGCCGCCTCCTGGCCGCGGACGAGCGTCCGGATCAGTCCGTCGAGCCCGTCGAAGTCGACCGAATCGATCTCGGCCGCAAGCCGCTTGCACGAGGCGTCGTCGAGCTCCCCCGCCCAGCGGAGGAGCCCCTCCTGGCCATGCCGGGCGAGTCGCGCGACGAGGGTGGGATCGGGTGCCATTTGCGTCTTGCCATCCCGTCTCGAGGCCGGTCAGAAATCCAGCGAGAGGCCATCGTAGGCCAGGTGGACGCCGTCCGGCAAGCCGGCCTCGGTCGGCCCGTGGTCGAAACCGTGCGAGAGATGCGTCAGGTACGCGCGCCGGGGCCTCAGCCGGCCCACGACCGCCAGGGCCTCGTCGAGGTTGAAATGGGTCGGATGCGGCTCGCGACGGAGGGCATCAAGGACCAGGACATCCAGCCCTTCGAGCCGGCCCCAGCTCTCGGCGGGGATCTTGTTGACATCCGTACAATAGGCCAGGTCGCCGACCCGGAATCCCAGGACCTCGAACCGGCCGTGCTCCAGCCGGATCGGCAGGATCGTCGCTCCCAACGCTTCGAACGAACGGCCAGGCTCGATGGTCGAGAATTCCACCTGCGGGACTCCCCCCGATGGGATCCGGGCCGCCCGGTCGCCGAAGGCGTAGGAGAAGATCCGGCGGATCGACTCCTCGACCGCCTCCTCGCAGTAAATCGGCACCGGGCCGCCGATCGACCGGGGGAAGAGTCGGGCGTCATCGAGGCCGAAGAGATGATCGGCGTGGGCGTGGGTGAATGCGATCGCGTGGACGAACCCGACCCGCTCCCGGAGGAGCTGGAGCCGGAGCTCGGGCGTGGTGTCGACCAGGAGCCGGCCTCCGGGCAGGTCGAAGAGGACGCTCGGCCGGGTCCGGTGGTTCCTCGGGTCGTCCGAGAGGCAGACCCTGCAATCGCATCCGAGCACGGGCACGCCGGTCGAGGTCCCGCTGCCGAGGAACGTCAGCCGCCGTGAAGTCGTCGCCGTCGGACTCGGTGACTCCGCAACCATGCATGCTTCCTCGAGGATCGGTCGCCGACGATCCGGCCCCGGGCCGACCACGGCGGAAGTTATTGTACGGCGCCGCACATCGGGGGACGACGCCATGCCGACGACCATCTCCGCGAGGCGTCGGCGAATCCGCTGCTGTCTGCCGTCCCATGAAGAGAAGAGACGGGCGCCGCAGCCGGGCCGCGGCTCGGCTTGACCGGACCGGCGATCATGCTCTAAAATAATCGTTACGATCGACTTAGGGCGGACGATCCGCACTCTCGGCGCGAGGCGATATCGGCGATGGAACTGCTCAGCGACCTTTGGGATAAGACGACGGACGCCCTGAACTCGGTCACCGAGGGCGTTTCCGACGGCCTCGTCCGGCTCTTCGGCAATTCCAACGAGCGGCAGATCCGCCGGATGCGCCCGATCGTCGCCCGGATCAACGAGATGGAGCCCGCGCTGCAGGCCGTCTCGGACGAGATCCTTCGCGACAAGACGACTGAATTCCGCCGTCGCCTCGCTGCCGGCGAGACCCTCGACGCGATCCTCCCCGAGGCGTTCGCCGTCTGCCGCGAGGGGGGCCGTCGGTTCCTGAAAATGCGGCACTACGACGTCCAGTTGATGGGCGGCATGGTCCTCAACGGGGGCAACATCGCCGAGATGGTCACCGGCGAGGGGAAGACGCTGGTCGCCACCCTCGCCGCCTATCTCAATGCGCTGCCGGGAAAGGGGGTCCACGTCGTCACGGTCAACGACTACCTGGCCCGCCGCGACGCCGAGTGGATGAGCCCCCTCTACAACGGGCTCGGGCTGACCGTCGGCGCCATCCAGTCGCAGATGGACTCGGACGAGCGGAAGGATATCTACTCGCGGGATATCACCTACGGGACCAACAACGAGTTCGGCTTCGACTACCTCCGCGACAACATGAAGCCGACCCGCGAGACCCAGTCGCAGGGGGCGCTGAACTACGCGATCATCGACGAGGTCGACAGCATCCTGATCGACGAGGCCCGGACGCCCCTGATCATCTCAGGCCCCGCCTTCGACGACGTGAAGAAGTACTCCGAGGCCGACCGGATCGCGCGACTGCTCAAGAAGGGCATCCACTTCGAGGTCAAGGAGAAGGAGCGGACCTGCCACCTCAACGATGAGGGGATCCGCGAGGCCGAGCGGATCGCCGGGATCGAGAGCTTCTACACGCCCGGCAACATGGAATGGCCGCACCTGATCGACAATTCGCTCAAGGCGCACCATCTGTACCGCCGCGACCGCGAATACATGATCCGCGGCGACGAGATCGTCATCGTCGACGAGTTCACCGGCCGCCTCATGGAAGGCCGGCAATGGTCCGACGGCCTCCACCAGGCGGTCGAGGCCAAGGAGCGGGTCAAGATCAAGGAGGAGAACCAGACCCTCGCCACCATCACCCTCCAGAACTTCTTCAAGCTGTACAAGAAGCTCTCGGGGATGACCGGCACGGCCATGACCGAGGCGAACGAGTTCTGGAAGGTCTACCACCTCGACGTCGTCGCGATCCCGACGAACCGGCCGCTGACCCGGGTCAGCGAGCCGGACGTGATCTACCGGACCGACCGCGAGAAGTACAAGTCGATCCTCGACGAGATCCGCCAGGTCCACGAGACGGGCCGCCCGGTCCTCGTGGGCACGACCTCGATCGAGAAGTCCGAGCTGATCGCCGAGATGCTCAAGCAGCACGGCGTCCCGCACCAGGTCCTCAACGCCAAGTACCACGAGCGCGAGGCCGAGATCGTCGCGCAGGCCGGACGCAAGGTCGGCGTGACGATCGCGACGAACATGGCCGGCCGCGGCACGGACATCATCCTCGGCGGCAATCCCGAGTTCATGGCCTGGGCCGACCTGAAGCCGCTGAAGGACGAGTACGGCCTGCCGCGATACCCGACCCGCCTGGAGGTCCCCAAGGACGTCTGGGAGGAGGCCGTCGGCAAGTACGAGGCCGAGATGAAGGCGGAAGGCCGCGAGGTCGCCGGCCTGGGCGGCCTGCACATCATCGGGACCGAGCGGCACGAGTCGCGGCGGATCGACAACCAGCTCCGGGGCCGGTCCGGCCGCCAGGGCGACCCCGGCTCGTCGCGGTTCTTCCTCTCGCTCGAAGACGACCTGATGCGCAAGTTCGCCGGCGAGTGGGTCTCCGCCGTCCTCACCCGGCTCGGGATGGAGGAGGGCGAGGCGATCGAGAGCAAGCTCGTCAGCCGTCGGATCGAGGGGGCCCAGAAGAAGGTCGAGGAGCGCAACTTCGACGCGCGGAAGAGCCTGCTCGAATACGACGAGGTCATGGACGAGCAGCGGAAGCGGGTCTACTCGTTCCGCCAGCGGCTCCTCGACGGGGCGCCGGCCAAGGACGAGATGCTCGCGATGATCGACTCTCAGGTCAAGGATGCCGTGGCCCGGTTCCTCGCCGACGACTACGGGACCGCCAGCTTCGCCGAGTGGGCCGGGACCCGGCTCAGCGTTGAGCTCAACCCGAAGGACTACAAGGGCACGTCGTTCGAGGACGCCCAGGACCAGGCCCGCCGCGAGGCCGAGTCCGAGGCCGGCGACCAGGTCCGCGAGGCGATCGAGGAGAACCTCCCGGCCGACGCCGAGCCCGCCGAGTGGAACTGGCAGGCGCTGGTCGCCTGGGCGAACGCCCGGTATGGGATCAACCTCAAGGATCGCGACCTCCGCAAGTACTCGGCCGCCAACAAGGGGGAGGTCGAGCTCGACCGCAACGCCCTCGAGGAGTTCCTGACGGGCAAGGCCCTCGAGACGATCCGGGCCGTCGACCTCGCGCCGGCCGCCGAGTTCCTCCACGAGGACTGGGGCCGCCGTTCGCTCGCCGGCTGGGTCCACCACAAGTTCGGCCTGGCCCTCGACTATGCCCCCTGGCGCAACCTCGCCCAGGCGGATGTCGCCCTCGCCCTCCGTCGCGAGGCCCGCGATCTCTACACCCGCAAGGAGGCCGAGTTCCCCGTCCGGATCGGCCTCTCGCGGTACATCTCCGACAAGACCCCAGGCGCCCCGATCCGGATCGACCGCGAGGGCCTGTCCGCCTGGGCGGCCGAGCGGCTCCATGCCGTGGTCGACCCCGACGAGTTGAAGACGAAACTCCGCCCGGAGATCGAGGTCTTCCTCCTCGACCTCGCCCAGAAACGATACACCGGCGGTCGCGCCTCCGACGACCTCGACGCCCGGATGGACGCCGCGTACGGCCCGGCCGTCTCTCCCAGGCCGTCGCCCGACGCCAGGGGCCTGGCCGAGCTCGCCGTCTGGGCCCACAACGAGCTGGGCATCGAACGGACGGCCGACGAGCTGGCCGCAATCCCGCGCGACGAGGTGCGAAACCTCCTGGTCAACGCCCTCGACGCCCGTTATCGGCCCGAGATGCGCGAGCTGGAGAAGGTCCTGCTCCTCCAGATCCTCGACAATAGCTGGATGGAGCACCTCCGGGCGATGGACCACCTCCGCAGCTCGGTCGGGCTCCGGGGATACGCCCAGGTCGACCCCAAGGTCGAGTACAAGCGCGAGGGGATGAAGATCTTTGAGGAGATGTGGGGGGGCGTGTCCGACAAGGTCACCGACCTCATCTTCCGGATGGAGCAGTTCGACCCCGAGTTCCTCCACTATCTCGGGTCGCGCTGGCAGCTCGACCGGGCCCGGACCAGCCACGAGTCGGCCCCGAGCGAGCCGGCGGCCGTGGCCGGGTCGCGCATCCGCGAGCAGCAGGAGGCCGCGATCTCCGCGAGCAAGGGCAGCGGGGGAGAGAACAAGCCCGAGCCCCTGCGGAATACCGGACGCAAGGTCGGCCGCAACGACCCCTGCCCCTGCGGCTCGGGTAAAAAATTCAAAGCGTGCTGCATGCGGAAGGAAAGTCCTGCCGATCCTTTCTGAAAGCCTGCACGAACCCGCGGCGATTCCGTGGCGGACGACCTTCGTCGTATGACGGTCGCCCGTCCGGGGACCTCGGTCGGGCGACCCGCCTCCCGAGGCCGGATATCGGTTCGGTCCGTTCGACTTAAGGGCACGCCCGGGCGACGCATCGGCCGATCTCCTCGATCTGGCCAGGTCGCGGAGGGCCCCGTCCTGGACGGGCTCGGATGCCGTCCGGCTCGCACCGGGGCGCAATCGGGCACGCCCGTTGCATGATGCGACTCGGGAACGGAGATGTCCCCAGGGGAAGGATTCCCGATGCCGATCGTGCTCAACCTGATCTACCTCGGGGTCCTCGCCCTCTGCTCGCCGGCCCTAGCATTCCGGGCATGGAAGACCGGCAAGTACCGGGAGGGCTGGGTCGAACGACTCCTCGGCCGTGCTCCGGTCCGGGTCGGGGACCGCCCCTGCCTCTGGTTCCACGGCGTGAGCGTCGGCGAAGTCCTGCTGCTCCGCCCGCTGATCGCCGAATTTGCCAGGCTGAGGCCGGGCTGGGAGATCGTGGTCTCGACGACCACGACCACCGGGCTGGCCCTGGCGAGGAAGACCTATCCCGAGCTGGTCACGTTCTACGCCCCCCTGGACTTCTCCTGGGCCACGCGCCGCGCGGTGGGCCGGATCCGGCCGACGATCCTGGCGATGGTCGAGCTGGAAATCTGGCCGAACCTGGTCCGGTCGGCGAAGGCGGCGGGATCGCGGGTGGCGATCGTGAACGGCCGGCTGAGCGCCCGGAGTCACCGCGGTTACCGCCGGATCCGCGCGGCCCTCCGGCCGACCTTCCGCAGCCTGGACGGTGTGGCGGTCCAGACCGAGGAATACGCCGACAGGTTCGCCGACCTCGGCGTCCCCCGCCGCAAGATCCGCGTCACGGGGTCGGTCAAGTTCGACGGGCTGGAGTCCGACCGCGCCAACCCGAAGACCGTCGAGCTGAAACGATCGCTCGGCCTGTCGGCGACCGACCTCGTCTTCGTCGCGGGCAGCACGATGGAAGGGGAGGAAGACGCGGCCGTCCGGGCGTATCGCGAAGCCCGTCGGGCACACCCGAGTCTCCGGCTGGTGGTCGTCCCGCGGCATGCCGAGCGGTTCGACGCCGTGGCGGCGCGGATCGTTGCCATGGGCGAGCGGGTCGTCCGGCGGAGCCGCGGGGACGCCGCGCCGGCCCCGGGCGAGCCCCCGCCGGTCCTGCTGGTCGACACGATCGGCGAGCTCGCGGCGGTCTGGGGCCTGGCGGACGTGGCCTTCGTCGGCGGCAGCCTCTTCGCCGGACGAGGCGGTCAGAACATGATGGAGCCCGCGGCGTTCGGGGCGGCCGTCCTGTTCGGCCCGCACACCGCCAATTTCCGGGACACGGTCCAGCAGCTGCTCGACCGGGACGGGGCCAGGCGGGTCGCCGACGCCGGAGACCTCGCCCGCGCCTTGCGGGCCGACCTCGACGACCCCGAGGCCGCCGCGGCCCGGGGTGCCGTCGCCCGTCGCTTCGTCCTGGCCCAGCACGGGGCGACCTCGCGGACCTTCGCCGCCATCGACCGACTCGTCGAGGCACGCCCGGCCAAGAGCGGCCGCGGGGGCCGGCCGGCGGCACCCGTCGAGGCCAGGCGGGGGATCGCCGTTCCCTAATCCCGCTGCCTGTCGTATGGTGTCCGCTGAGGCCCTTAGTGCACGAGGGCCGTCCGGATCTCACCACGGGAGGACGCGATGGACGTGAAGGAAACCGGCGAGGGCGCCTCGGCACCGCAGCCACAGCCGCAGCAACAGCAGACCGAAGTCTACGTCGACGACACGGGGACCCTGCCGTCGTACTCCAACTTCTGCCGCGTCACCGCGACGCCGGAAGAGGTCATCCTCGACTTCGGGCTGAACCCCCAGCCGTTCGCCACCGGCCGCCAGGACGTGAAGGCGAACCAGCGGATCGTCATGAATTTCTACACCGCCAAGCGGCTCCTGACCGCGCTCGGCATGACGATCCAGCGGCACGAAGGGACCTTCGGCTCGATCGAGCTGGACGTCCGTCGCCGCGCCGGGGCCCACGCCGGCCCGCGCGGGCCGGTCTCCGAATGAACCGCCGGCGAGGCGGTTCGAGGTCGGCCTGATCCGCCGAGAGGCATCCGTCCGGGCCCACGGGTCTTGCTCCCGTGCCCGGACCACTGCTCTTCGCACATCGCCCATCCCGCCGTCACCCCCCGCATCTCGCTCCCATCCGCTTTCCTCGGACCTTTCGTTCATCTCCCCGCCTCGATCCGTCCGATCCCTAAATCGAACGAGTGTTCCGCGCCTGCCGTCCCGGCGTCTGGCGCGGATGCGCCCGACATTCGGCTGAACGGCGAGCGCCGGTCGCACCGATATTCAGGGTTGACGGGCATCTCGGCCTCGGTCCAGGACGGACGAGTCTAGGCTTAGGAGATAACGGAATGTCTCTTCCTTCCCGACCCCGGACCCGTGGCCCCGCGGAGCGGCGGCAGCGGTCCCTCCGCATCGAACAGGTCGCCCGGCTGGAGGACCGCCAGCTCCTCGCGCCGTTCGTCTCGATCTTCCCGCGGTCGGCGGTCTTCACCGCCAACCCGACCAACCCGCCCAACGCGACCTTCGGCACCGTCGTGGTCAATGAGAATGCCACGTCGCTCAACCAGGCGACCTTCCCCAGCGCCGCGCCGCTGGTGTCGGTCTCCGAGTTCACGCCGGCGTCGTCCTTCGGCGGCGACATCGTCCGGATCCGCTCGGGGCCGGGCGGAGACTTCGGCAAGGGCGTCTACGCGATCTCGCGGGGTGCGGGCTCGAACGCCGGCGCGGCCAATCGACCGGGAGTCATCTACCGGGTCGATCCGGCAACGGGCAAATCTTCGGTGTTCTTCGACCTGAACACCGTCCTCAGCCAGCTCGAGCCCGGCGGCACGGCGGCGAACTCGGTCGGCAACTCGACCGGCCTGGTCAACTGGTACGACCTCGCGTTCGACCCCGAGGGATACTTCGACGGCAAGCCGTCGCTGTTCGTCTCCTCGGTCGATCGGTCCGACCCCAACAAGAACGCGATCTACCGGGTTGCGCCCGACGGCACCTTCCTGGGGGCCTTCGCCAGCTTCACCGACGGCCAGGCGGCCCTCCGGTTCACCAGCAACCCGACGGCGATCCTCGTCCCGCCGACCGAGCAGCAGAGCTTCCTCCGCGGCCTCTTCGCCGGCAGCGGCACCGGGGCGAACACCGCCAACGCCACGACCTTCGCCGCCTTCTTCTTCAACGCCAATCAGTACCGCCCCGGCCAGAATCACAGCAGCCAGGCCCTGCCATTCGGCGTCACGCAGACCGGGCTGTTCCTGGGGCCGCAGACCTCGCTCGTCTCGGCGAACACCGACTACATCTCCCCGGTCTATTCGACCTACACCAACTTCGGCACCCCGCAGGCCGGCGGCATCCCTCAGGCTCCCGGCCAGAGCGGCGTCCAGGGGCTCAGCGGCGAGCTGCTGATCAACAACGGCGTCTTCCCGCTGGCGACCGACGTCGCCGCCGACGTCGTCGACCGGACCCCCTCGATCACGACGAACTTCCGCCGGTTCGAAGACTCCGCGTTCGACTACTTCGGCTACTTCTCGACCGGCGTGCCGCTCGTCGCGACCGCCGGCACGGCGACGACGGCCGGCACATTCACCTTCGGGACGCCGGTCTTCGCGGGCAGCCTCTTCGTCGCCGACCTGGCCACGGGCCTCTCGGTGCCGATCACCCCGCCGGGGGCGACCGTCCCGACCCTCGTGCCGGTCCAGGGCCCCGGCGGCTTCGGCGTGATCAACGGGGTGCCGCCCGCGGGCAACACCATCCAGATCTCCGGCGGCAACCTCGGCGGCCGGATCATCCGGATCGACCCCAACGGCAGGGTCACCAACTTCGCCGAGAACTTCAACACCTCGGGCGCCATCGGCTCGAACAGCTTCATCAACTCGAGCCTCAGCCTCACCTTCTCGGCCGACGGCACGACCCTCTACGCCGCCGACAACGACGGGATCTGGCAGTTCAAGTCGGTCGCCAGCCTCGCCAGCTCGACCTCGGGGTCGATCGTCGGCCTGAACGACCTGCGGACCCTGGGGATCCCGTATGAAGGGCAGAACAGCGCGGTCGCGGTGGTCGATACCGGCGTCGACTCGCTGACCCCCAACTTCCGGGGCCGCGTGTCGCCGGGGACGAACATCATCACCGGCGGGCCCGGCAACGACGACACCTCGGCCGGCTCCTTCTTCGGGGGCACCACGGGCGGCGGCGGGACCGGGGGCGGCGGTGCGGGCGGCGGCGGCGGCGGCGCGGGCGGCGGCGGTGCGGGTGGCGGCGGTGCGGGCGGAGGTGCGGGCGGCGGGACCGTCCAGGGTCGGGCCCTCAACACCACCAACAACGGCCACGGCACGCTCGTCGCGGGCGTGATCGCCCAGTTCGTCCCCCAGGCGACCATCGAGCCGGTCAACGTCTTCAGCCCGTTCATCGTCGCCGTCGGGGTCCAGACCAACGGCGGCGGAGGCGGCGGCACCAACAACGGGATCACCTCGTCGACCAACGCCCTGGCTACCAGCCAGGACGTCTACCGCGGCCTCGACTACGTGGCCAACCACCCCTACGTCAAGGATCCCGTCCGTCCGCTGAAGTACGACCGGGTGATCGCGACGGCCCTGAGCTTCGGGTCGACCGAGACCTTCGACTCCGAGGGCTCGGCCTATCGCCGCTACCCCCAGATCGTCATCAGCCTCAAGAACGAGATGAACCGGCTGCGGAAGCGGGGCATCCAGCCGATCGCGGCCGCCGGGCAGTTCGGGGCACCCTTCGCCGCAGGGATCGCCACCAACGGCGGTGCGGGCGGCGGCGGTGCGGGCGGCGGTGCGGGGGGTGGTGCCGGCGGCGGCGGCGGCGTGGGCGGCGGGACCAACAACGGCCGCGGCAGCGTCAACGGTGGCAACAACAACGCCGAGAACGGCAACGTCGGCGACGTCAACGGCATCGCCTTGCCGGCGATCCTGAACGAGGCCATCTCGGTCACCGGGACCATCCCGTTCCCGTACGTGGCCAGCCCGTCGACGACGCCGGACAAGCCGACCCAGGGTGTCTTCCCGCGGCTGACGGGGCCCGTCCTCGTCTTCGGCAACGGGGTGATCGCCGGGGCCGGGCTCGGGACCACGGGGACGCTCGCCAACCCGGCCAACTTCCTCGGGGCCCTCACCGCGGGCAATTCCCCGTTCGCCGGCGGAGGTGGCAACGGGAACGGCGGAGCCGCCGGCGGCAACATCGGGATCTTCTACTCGGACCGGATCCTCGCCGCGGCCAACCGCAACCTCACGACCGACTTCGCGGCCCCGGCGCTCGACATCCCGACCTTCCGCCGCCGTTACGCCGGCGACGCCAACCAGCACATGGTCTTCCAGGAGGGGGGGACGTCGCTCTCGGACGGCATCGTCACCGGGTCGTACGCCCTGGTCGCCTCGGCCCTCGACTACTGGGCGAACCTCAACAAGACCGGAGTCACGGTCGACGCCTACCTGACCCAGCCGGTCGCCTCCCGCACGCTGAACTACGGCCCGCGTGCCTTCAAGGACCTGAAGGTCTACAACCAGCCGGACGGGATCAACTCGATCCTCCAGTGGACCGCGACGCCGGCCATGGACCCGAACGACGCCCTCAGCCAGTCGACGCCCTCGGAGACTCAGGCCAGCACCGGCTTCCGCAACTACTCGCGGATCGACGTCGGCAACGCCGTCGCGGCCATCGAGGGCGAGATCGCCATCCAGTGGCTGCTCAAGCACGGCACCTTCAACGTCATCGACACCAATCACAACGGCCTGATCACCGCCCAGGAGATCCAGACCTTCGTCGACAACTCCAAGACGATGGGCATGCCCGAGGCCGGGGCCATGGCCCGGCTCCTCGGCGGGACCTCGCGGATCTCGACGAACGACTTCACCCTGGCCGGCGAGCAGCCCGACCAGCCCGACGTCCTCCAGCGCCGGTTCAACTTCTTCGACTTCGTGGCCGACGGCCAGCTCAACGGGGCGGTCTCGATCGCCCAGTTCAAGATCCTCGCCCACACCCTGCTCCCCTCGCCCGACGCGTTCACCGTCGTCGACCGCCAGCGGGGCTCGCAGAGCGCCTACCTCGACAGCCCGACCGCCTCCCGGGTCTACCGCGACCTCCAGCACACGCTGCCCCAGTATCAGTTCGTCCCGAAGAGCGCGGTCGCGAAATACCACGGGATCTCGCCCTCCGAGTTCAAGGTCCAGCGCGGCGTGACGCCCAGCGCCAACACCTTCCCGGTTTACGAGCTCTTCGCGCCGACGAACCGGACGACCGTCACGAACCAGGGCGGCCAGGCCGGCGGCGGCAATGCGTCGGGTGGTCAGGGGGTGAAGATCGCCTTCAACGTCCCCGACACGTCGGTCGCGGGCAGCTCGACGCCGAGCCCTTCGGCGGCGACGCCCTCCAGCCCGGCTCCGGCCCCGACCCCTGCTGCTCCGGCGGCCACGCCGGCTGACACGCAAGGAGCCCCGGCCGCTGCCCAGGCCAAGCCCCAGCCGGCCAATCTGCTCGACGCGGTCCGCTCCCTTGCGGCGAGCGGTATGGGCCAGCCGCAGCCTGCGGGGAACATCGCCCCGCCCAAGGCCGATGCCAAGGCCGCCGGCACGGCGACCCCGGCCCCGGCCCCGGCCACCACGCCGACCCTCATCCCGACCGCCCCGGCCCCGGCGGGGACGGCCGACGGCAACACGATCCTGCCCAACGCCCGGCCGATCACCCCCACCACGTCCAGCACCCTCCAGCCGAGCGGCTCGGTCCTCCAGGCCCAGCCCAACCCGCCGGCCCCGGCCGTCCGGCACCAGCCCGCCGCGAAGAAGAGCAAGGGCTTCTTCGGCGACGCCTGGAATTCGATCCAGAAGGCATTCCACTGATCCGCCGGTCCCTCTCGCCGGGGGACCGCATCTCGATCGCTGGAAAGGCCGGCCGTCCTCCACTCGGGGGCGGCCGGCCCGTTTTCGAAGCGCCCGCCCCACATCGTGGGGGATCTTGCCTGCGGGCGACGCGCAAAGCTTCGAGGCGAGCGAGGTCGATCTGCTCCGGGTCGCGGACCCGGGCCGGGCAGTCGCATTCGCGCCGGTAAGGGCCGAGCGTCCAGCCCACCTCCCGGGAGAGACGTGACCCATCGGGCGGCGTGACCCCGCCTGGACGGGGCGCGGGCGACCCCCCATAATGTCCCGGACGTCCTCGCCCGACGGGCGAGGCCGGCCGAAGGTCGACGGGACCGACCCCCGCTCGCGAGGGATCGCACCATGATGCGCCAGAGCGTCAAGGACGCCTATTTCGGACTCGTCCGCTTCGCCTCGCTGCCGAGCACGTGGGTCGCCCGGGCCCGTTACGGCCTGCTCGGCCCGCCGAGGGCGGGAGGCTTCTTCGTCCACCTGGGCTGCGGGTTCAAGTACATCGACGGCATGATCAACGTCGACGGCAACCTCTTCCGCAAGGTCGACGTCTGGGCCGACCTCCGCAACCCCCTGCCGTTCCCGACCGCGAGCTGCCGGCTCGTCTACTCGTCGCACACGATCGAGCACCTCTTCCCCGACGAGGCGAAGTCACTCCTCCGCGAGATCCGCCGGGTCCTCGCCGACGACGGCGTGGCGCGGATCGCGGTCCCCTGCATGGAGCACGCGCTCGAGGTGATCCGGGGCCGCCGGGTCGAGGACTGGCCCCGTCCGTTCGCCGACCCGGTCGCCCAGGCGGTCAACTACCTCTTCTGCGACGGCCAGCACAAGTACGCGTACAGCTTCGACCTGCTGGCGGCGTTCGCCCGGGAGTCGGGGTTCTCCCGGGTCGTGAACTACTCCGCCACCCACGGCGTCGCGCCCAAAGAGTACGGCGCGGTGACCGTCGGCGACGAGCCCGACGGGTCGCTCGTCGTCGAGCTGGCAGCCTGAGGGACGTCGGCGAATCGCCGGATCATCGGTCGATCCGTCGAGGCCCTCGGTCCGCCGGATGAGGGCCTGATTCCACGCCGTCAGGCTCGCCGATCAGAGCGTGAAGTGGAAGGTCTTGGTGATGAGCCGCCAGAGCCACCAGCCGAGCGAGTGGGTGCCGCCGTCGATCTTGGCGAACCCGCGGAGGCCGGGCTGGAGCATCAGGTCCGAGTTGTCGACCGGGATGATCACCTCGTAGACCGCCGAGATCGGCTTGTTCTGGCCGGTCTTCTGGTCCTGCTTGGTCGCGATCTCGCCGCCGGCGGCGTTCGATAGCTCGGGCTGGATCTCCTCGCGATTCCGGGTGGCGATCTCGTCGACGTAGCTCTTGAAGGTCGTCTCGGACTTGCCGTAGATCTTGATCCAGGCGATCGCCTTTTTGTCCTTCTGGGAGTTGATCAGGTCGACGTCGGACTGGTCGAGGATCAGGTGGGCTTCGAGGTGGGTCGGGTCGCCGATCGTGCAGAAGGGCTTGCCGGGCTTGATCCACTGGCCTCGGGTCTCGGGGTGGGGCACGCCGATCGCCTGGCCGTCGCGCGGGGCGATCAGGGTCAGGCGGGCGATCTGCTCGGTCAGCGTCTCGATCGTCGGCTCGAGCTTGCTGGCGCTCTCGGCGTACTGGCGCTGCTGGGCCCGGCTGTTGAGGTCGCCGTTGCTGCCGTACCATAGGGCCTTGACGTAGTTGACGTCGTGCTTCTCCTGGAGGTCGAGCCGCTCGCGCTGCTTCTCCGGGTTCGAGAGCGTGGCGATCAGGTCGCCGGCCTTGACGTAGTCGCCGTCGCGGACCCGGAGGTCGACGAGGCGGCCCGGGACTTCGGAGTAGACCAGCGCGGGCCTGGCCTCGGTCAGGACCAGGGTCCCCTGCACCCGCATCGGGGTCGGGATCAGCAAGATCCCGGTCACGATCGCGACGAAGGCCGCGGCGAACAGGCCGGCTCGTACCTTTTTCACCTTGCGCAACCTCCCGGGGGTCTTGACGAACTTGACGATCTGGTAGCCGGGCATCGCCACGAGCGGGACCATCGACCCGATCGCCAGCATCGCGCTGATCGAGCCGAGCTTGTACGGCTTGAGGAACTGGTAGAGGAAGAAGAGGATGCTGAACGTCACCACCCAGCGGTACAGGTAGCTCGCGATCGCGTAGGTCACGAACAGCGTCCGCCGCGACCGGGGCATGTAGCTCTGGACCGGCACCTCCAGCCCTAGGACCTTCTCCTGCAACAGGTAGCCGAAGAACTGCGTGCTCTTGACCCGGAGGTTGGGGATCTCCAGGTAGTCCGACATGACGTAGTAGCCGTCATACCGCAGGAGCGGGTTGGCATTGAACATGATCGTATTCACGGAGCAGATGAACATCGTCGCCAGGCAGAGGCTGTTGAGCAGGCCCTGCTCGGTGTTCCACCAGACGAACGTGGCGATGCTCGCGAGGAAGCACTCGACGAAGATCCCCGCCGCCGAGATCCAGATCCGCTTCCACTTGTTCGGCAGGAGCCAGCTGTCGGTCACATCGCAGTAGAGCGCGGGGGTCAGGACGAGGAAGAGCATCCCCATCTCGTGGACCTCGCCGCCGAAGTGCTTCGCGGTGAGGCCGTGGCCGAACTCGTGGATGATCTTGATGATCGCTAGGCTGCACCAGAAGTAGACGATCGTCCGCCAGTTGAAGAAGCTCTGGAAGTCCGGGAGCCGGGAGCTGAAGGTGCTCCACTGGCTGACGACCAGGGTCAGGGCGGCGAGCATCATCCCGAAGCTGAAGAGGACGAACGTCCGGGTGAAGATCCAGCGGAACCACGGGTACATCCGGTCGAGGAGCCGCTCGGGGTCGATGATCGGCAGCTTGATGTAGAGGATGTTGGCGAAGAACTGGCCGAACTGCTTCCACATCCGCTTCTTGCGGCGGCGGATGAACACCTGGGCCTGGTCCGGGCTGTCGAGCTGCGCGATCCCCGCCTCGTGGAGCTGCGCCACGAACCGGGTGAGGTCCTCGATCGAGATCGTCTGCGGCCGATACTTGCGCTCGAAGGCCCGCTTCACGTCCTGGAGCGTCTGCTTGCCGTCGAACTGCTGGAGGAGGAAGTATTCCTCGATCTTGAACCGGAAGTACTTGAGCGCGATCGGGTCCTTGACGACGTAGTGGGTCATCCCCTCGTAGAACTGGGGCTGGACGATCAGGTCGGGTCGGAGCTTGACCTGGAGGTGCTCGGCGGCCTGCCCCAGGGGCATCCCGGGCGCTTGGGTGGGGGCGGAGCTCATCGATCGACGTCCTCGGCGAGGGAGATGTCCGGGGCGGAGGCGAGGCCAAAGCCGTTCCTGGGTCGGTCCGGATGGGCGATCCGGTCGACGTCCGGGGGCCGTGCGGGCGGCCCCCGGCGTCCGATGTTCAGCGCGGCAGCTGGGGCAGGTCGGCGTTGCTGCCCGAGGTCGGAACGACGGGCTCGGGGGCGGCGGCCCGGCTGATCCGGGCCGGCGGGGCGCCCGGCGGGTTGAGCGGCACCGTGAGGGTCCCCTTCAGGCCGGGGCGAAGCTCGTGGCTCTCGTTCTTGATGTCGGCGTAGATCCGGACGGTCGTCTCGTTGATCGACTGGATCTGCGGGTCGACGAACGACACGACCCCGCGGAACTTCTTCTGCTCGATCGGCAGCGGGCCGCCCCGCTTGTCGGGGATCCGGGGCTGGAACTCGACGACGGTCCCCTCGCTCACCCGGTAGGCGGCCTCGAGCGGGATGAACGCGAAGACGCGGAGCTTGTCGAGGTTGCCCAGCTCGACAACCGGCTCGTTCGCCCGGACGCTCTCGCCCGGGTGCTTGAGCCGCTTGGTGATCACCCCGGCGAACGGAACCTTGATCGTGTGCTCGTCGAGCTGGTTCTTGGCCAGGTCCAGCTCGGCCGCCGCCAGGGCCTGGTTCTCCTTGGCCTCCTTGATCAGGGCCTTGGTGATCTGGAACTCGGCGATGGCCTTCTCCTGGTCTTCCTTCGAGACGTAAGTCGGGTTGGTCCGGACCATCCGCTCGTTCCGCGCGACGACGGCGACGGCCTGGTCCTTCTGGGCGATCGCCTTCTCGATCGCGCCGGTGCTCTCGGCGGCGAGCTGGGCCTTGCGGACGGTCAGCTGGGCCTTCCTCTGGAAGAGGTGGCCGATCACGCCGTTCTTCTCGACGGTCTTGCCGATCTCCAGCTCCATCCGCTCGACGTTGCCGTCGATCAGGGCGGCGACGGCGGAGAACTCGATCCACTCGACCGTCGCGTCGTCGACGGAGACATACTCGGCCGCGCCCCTCGCGTCGGCCGGGACCTGGGCCCGGGTCGACGAGATCGTCGCGGCCGAGAGGGCTGTCAGCGCGCTGAGGGACAGCGCGAGGGCTTTGCGGGGGACGGGCATGGCTCGACTCCGGGCGGTAAGGGGGGCGTCCATCGAGGTTGGCTGGGGGAGGCGGCGACGATGAGGACCGAGGACGACCGCGGAGGCCGTCCCCGGGGGCCCATCGCGACCCGGGCCGCGGTCAGTTCAGGAACGGCCAGCGGAAGAGGACGGTCTCGTAGAAGACGTGGACCACGTCGCGGAGCAGGACGTAGGCCAGCCGGGCCTCGCCGCACTCGATCCGGGCCCGGACCTCGGCGCCGGGGCGGAGCCGCTTGCTGCCGTTGCGGGCCAGGTAGTCGTCGCGGACCTTGTCCGAGAAGCCGACCGTCACCTTGACCACGTGCTTGCTCTCGACCGTCTCGGCCTTCGAGGCGATCCGGCGGACGTAGCCCTGGTAGCGGTGCTCGGGGTCGGTCGCCGTGACGAAGTAGGCCTTCAGGGTGGAACCGGCGGGCTTCGTCCCGGCCTTGATCTCCGCCTGGAGCCGACTCTGGGCCTCGAGGACAGGGCCCATGTCGTCGTCCGGGACGTCGACCTCCATCACCCACTCGCCCTCGGTCGCCGCGACCTCGAGCAGCTCCTGCCCGACATCGACCGGGCGCCCCTGGAGCGTCTTCCTCGGTTCCCACGTCGTGATCATCCCGTCCTGCGGCGACCGGATCTGCAGCAGGGTGAGCTGCTCGCGGACGATCTCGATCTGCTTCCGGGCGCTGGCACCCTTGATCTTCGCCTCCTGCTCCTGGCCCCTCAGCGTGCTTTCCTCGTCCGACCGGGTCTTGTAAGCCTTCTCGGCCTGATTGTGCAGGTAGGTCTCCTGCGCCCTGGCCGCGTTCTCCTCCGCGACGAGCCGGGTCAGCTCCTTCTCCAGCTCCTTGCTGTCGAGCTGGGCGAGGAGGTCTCCCTCCTTGACCATCGAGCCGTGGTCGATCGGCACCTTGATGATCGTCCCCGCGGAGGCCGCGTAGAGCTTGCGACGGGCCTCGGGCAGGAGCGAGCCCCGCCCCTCGATCGTGAGCTTCCAGGGCACGAACGCCAGGACGCAGACGAGCCCCACGAGCGCGACCAGCACCGCGATGATCTTGGCGAGGGTCCGGCCCCGGAAGAACCGCCAGGGCGAGCCCACCGCCTTCAGGAGCGGGAGGATCGTCTTGTCGTGCTCCGACGAATTCCAGAGGGCCGTCGATGCATGCCGCGAGACGACCTCGCACCGGGCGTGCATGTCCGTCGGCGCGACCTCGTCGCCGATCTGCTCGGCCACCAGGACTCCGAACGGGACCTTGTCCTTGCCGGCCTCGGTGCCGGGCTTGTGGAGGATGGTGACGATCACCACCTTCGACCCGGACTCGTCGACGTAGCCCTCCAGCGCATCGCGGATGTCGGGGGCGAACCCCTCGGTGTTCCCGGTGTAGACGAGGTCCTCGTTCGAGCGGAGGACGACCTTGCCGAGCCTCGTCAGCTCGCGGATCAGGTTGGCCCGCTGCTCGACGACCTCCTGGCCGCTGACCGCCTCGACCATCGTCCGGCCGCCGACCTTGAGGGTCACGCTCAGGCGGTCGCAGCCGACCAGCCGCTTGCCGTCGTTGGCGACGGCGAAGCAGGTGTCCTTCAGGTGGAGCGACGCGTGGATGTCGTGGGTGAAGGTCTCGAGCTGGTTCCAGAGCTTCTGCTGCGACATCATCTGCCGCATCTGGCGGTTCTTGAGGTACGTCCCCGCCAGGTCGCAGAGGTCGCCGACGAACCGGAGCGTGCTCTTCTGCGACGCCGCCTTGCGGGTCGGGTCCATCAGGATCTCGACCAGGCCGACGACCTTCTTGTCGACCAGCAGCGGGGCGATGATCGCCGTGAAGCTCGTCGGGTTGCCGGCGTTCGGCAGGCCCTCGACCGTGGCCCCGGGCGGGATGATCTGCGGCGAGGCCGCCTGGATCATGCAGCCGAGCAGGGCGTCGTGCGGCTGGGTCCGGACCCGGCCGTCCATCAGGCCCGAGATCCGGAACTCCAACTGGTACTGGAGTTTCAGCCCGCCTTTGCCGTCCAGGAGCCAGAGCGCCCCGCCCGACGCCGCGACGGCCGCCACCGACCGGTTGAGGAACTCGACGTAGAAGTCGCCCGGCTGGATGTCCGACTCGGCCAGCTCGGCGATCTCGCCCACCAGCGTGCGGATCTGGTTCTTCGTCTGCTCGAGCAGACCGGGATCGATGGTTTCTTCCGGCATGGTGGTCCCGTGGGTAGAGAGCCCGAGGTCGGTCGACCCGTCGCCTCAATCCGCCGCGCGTAGCCTGTCGGCGATGGCTAATCTCAACGGGACCGATTCCGGCCCCACCTTCCTTGCTTTTTTTTCTCGGGACCCTACGGGAGCCCCACCTGTCCCCCGCAAGCCCGTCGCTCGACCGCGTGATAAACTGGATTGGTCCGCCACCTTACCCAGACTGCCAGGTTTTCATGATTGCCGGGTCGACAGGCCGTGCACCGATCCTGATCACCGGGGCCACGGGCCTCCTGGGCAGCCACATCGCGGGACGTCTCATCGCCCGAGGAGATCGGGTCCGGGCGCTCGTCCGCCCTTCCAGCGACGTCGGCTTCCTCCGAGGACTCGGCGTCGAGCTGGTCCAGGGGGACCTCGCGACGCCCGACGACTGCCGACGCGCGGTCGAGGGTGTGGCCACGATCTTCCACTCGGCGGCGAAGGTGGGCGATTGGGGAGGATGGCAAGAGTTCCGGGTCGGAACCCTCGACGCCACGGCGAACCTGGCCGGCGCCGCGATCCGGGAGGGAGTCGGTCGCTTCGTCCACGTCAGCTCCACCAGCGCCTACGGCCATCCGACCGAGGGGGGGCCGATCGTCGACGAGTCGGCACCGCTCGGGCTGCACCTCTGGCCGGTCTGGGATTACTACACCCGGAGCAAGGTCGAGTCCGAGCGGATCCTCTGGCAACACGCCAGGGAGGACGGCCTCTCCCTCACCGTCATCCGACCGAGCTGGCTCTACGGCGAGCGCGATCGGACGACGACCGCCAGGCTGGTCACGCGGATCCGTGCCGGCAAGGTCCCGCTGATCGGCCGGGGGGACAATCCCCTCAGCGCCATCTATGCGGGGAACGTCGCCGACGCCGCGATCCTCGCCGCGGACGACCCCGGATCGATCGGCGAGGCGTACAACATCACCTCGATGGGGCCGATTACCCAGCGCGAGTGGCTCAACCTGTTCGCCGACGCCTGCGGGGCTCCCCACCCCCATCGCAGCGTCTCTTACCGCCTGGTCTTCGCCGTCGCGACCGGCCTGGAGGCGGTCGCCCGCGCCCGGAGACGGCGGACCCCGCCGCTCATCACCCGTTATGCGACCTGGCTGATGGGCCGCAACCTCGCCTACAGCACGGTCAAGGCCGAGACCCGGCTCGGGTGGCGGCCCGCGATCGGCTACCGCGAGAGCATCGAGCGGACGGTCCGCTGGTATACCGATTCACTCCGGGGGCAGGACTGACATCCGGCCTGTCGAGTCCTCGCAATCGCCCAGGATTGCCACTTGCCAATTCGAGAGGAGGCCGTGACGATTGGATGAAGACGGCGGGATCTCCCCATCCCCGCTCGACGCCGAGCCCGGCCCGTCCGCCCACCCTCATCCTCTCCGCCCGCGCCGATCCGACCTCCGAGCTTCGCCTCGTCGCCGCTCTCCATCTGACGGACAACTCGACCGACTCCCGGAGACATGCCCCCATGATCTCGCCCTCCTCTCGGGCCCGGGCCCTTGCGATGGCCCTCACCCTGGCCGGCCTCATCCCCGCGGCCGGCCTCGGCGACGACCATCCCACCCCGGTCCCGGCCCCCGCCGCGCCGAGGGCCGGCGCGCCGACCGACCTCGACCTGGCCGACATGCTCCGCGCCCGCGCCCTGATGATGGGCGGGGGCGGCCCGGTCAGCTCGAACGACCCGAAGAAATATCGCGACTTCAACGACGTGACCCAGGGGGCCCAGCGGCACGAGGGCCTCTTCACGCTCTATCAGAAGGACGACCACCTCTTCGCCGAGATCCGCCCCTTCCAGTTCGACCAGCCGCTCTACGCGACCGCGACGATCGCCCGAGGCCTGGCGCGGGCCGGCGAGCCGCTCGACGACACGGTCGTGATGTTCCACCGGGTCGGGGACCGGGTCCAGCTGATCGCGCGCAACTTCTACTTCAAGGCCCCGTTCGGCTCGCCGACCGAGAAGGCCGTCCGGCAGAACTACACCGACTCGGTCCTCATGGCCCTGCCGATCGTCAGTCTCAACCCGGGCGGGGGGATGAGCGTCCTGATCGACTTCTCGGACGTCTTCTTCACCGACTTCGCCAAGGTCGCCCTCGGCTTCCTCGATCGGAACCGGACGAACTGGTTCAAGGTGAAGGCGTTCCCGAACAACCTCGAGCTCGAGGTCCAGGCCACCTTCGCGGGGAGCCGCGCCTCGACCGCGGACGGCGTGTCGGACGGGCGGGGCGTGACGCTCGTCATCCATTACAGCCTGCTGAGGCTCCCCGACCCGATGTACCGGCCCCGGCAGGCGGACGACCGGATCGGTCATTTCGTCAACGCCGTCAAGGACTTCGGCTCGACCGACCCGGACACCAGCTTCGTCCGGTACATCAACCGGTGGAGGCTGGAGAAGGCCGACCCGCGCTCGAAGCTCTCGCCGCCCAAGCGGCAGATCGTCTGGTGGGTCGAGGACACCGTGCCGGTCGAGTATCGGCCCTACGTCGAGGCGGGCATCATCGAGTGGAACAGGGCGTTCGAGAAGGTCGGCATCCGCAACGCCATGGCGGTCCGCTGGCAGTCGGAGCGCGATGAGTTCGACCCCGAGGACGCCAACTACTGCACGATCCGCTGGATCACGACGAACCGGACGTATGCGATGAGCTGCTTCCGGGCCAACCCGCTGACGGGCGAGATCATGGACGGCGACGTGATCTTCGACGCCTCGTGGGTGAAGGCGTGGAAGAAGCAGTACGCCTTCCTGACGGGTGCCCTGCCCGCCGCGATCGACGGCCACGCCCTCGACGCCGACCCCGCCCCGCTCGCCGTCGGCGAAATCATCAGCCCGATCCTGGCCGACCGTCGCGGCTTCGGCTCGTTCGCCCCGGGCCGGGCCGGTGCCCAGGGGGCTGACGGGCTCGCGGTGGTCCCTTCCGACTGGGGCCCGCTCCAGCAGCGGCTCCAGAAGCGACTGACGGGCAAGGCCCAGCTCGCCTGCCAGTTCACGACCGGGATGCAGGCCGAGCTGAGCCTCGCCGCGATCGCCTTCGCCGAGGTCGACGTCCCGACCGTGCCCCCCGGGGCCGCGGCCGCCGCCGTCGAGGCGAGGCTGCCCGAGGAGTTCATCGGCCAGCTCATCAAGGAGGTCGTGATGCACGAGGTCGGCCACTCGCTCGGCCTCGAGCACAACTTCAAGGCCAGCACGATGCTCTCCGCCGAGGAGGTGAACGACCCGGGCGTCACCCGCGTCAAGGGGCAGTCCGGCAGCGTGATGGACTACAACCCGATCAACCTCGCCCCCAAGGGCCAGAAGCAGGGCGACTACGTCACCCAGACGCTCGGCCCGTACGATTACTGGGCCATCGAATACGCCTACAAGGAGGTCATGGGCGACGAGGCGGCCGAGCTGAAGCGGATCGCCTCCCGCGCCGCCGAGCCCGATTTGACCTTCGGCGGCCACATCGACATGATCCTGAACAACGACCCCCAGGTGAACACTTACGACCTCGGCTCCGACCCCTGCCGGTTCGCCAAGGACCGACTCGTCCTGGTCGAATCCTTGCTGAAAGACCTGGACGCGAAGGTGGTCAAGGACGGCGAGTCCTGGGCCCGCGCCCGGGTGGCCTTCGCCTCGCTCTTGAGGCAGTACGGCAACGCGGCGACCCTGGCCTCGGCCTACGTCGGCGGCCAGTCGGTCCATCGCGACCACAAGGGAGACAAGGGCGCCCGCGATCCGATCGTCCCGACCGCGGGGGCCAAGCAGCGCGAGGCGCTCGGCGTGGTGGTCGACTACGTCCTGAGCGATAAGCCGTTCAAATTCTCCCCCGCCTTGCTCCGCCGCCAGGCCTCCGAGAAGTGGTACCACTGGGGGGCGATGCCCGAGGGGTCCGACATCACGCTGCACGACAAGATCCTCGGCATCCAGAAGATCGCGCTGGCGCAGTGCCTCGACGCCGACACCCTGTCGCGGCTCCAGGATCAGGAGCTCCAGGCCGACCCCGGTTCCAACCCCCTCAAGGTCGGCGAGGTCTTCCGCGCCCTGACCGACGGGATCTTCGCCGAGCTGAAGCCTGCCGACCCGAATGCTAAGGACAAGCCGGCGGCGGTCGCGGTCTCGACCATCCGCCGCAACCTCCAGCGCGAGTATCTCAAGCGGCTCTCGACGATGGTCCTGGGCAAGAGGGCCCCCTCGCCCGGCGGCGGCTTCCTCTTCATCGTCTTCTCCGGCGGCGGCGACGTCCCGCCCGACGCCCGGGCCCTGGCCCGGCTCCACCTCCGGGAGATCCAGGCTAGGATCGCCAAGGCGATCGACGCCCCGGGCTCCTCGGTCGACGACACGACCCGCGCCCATCTCGAAGAGTGCCAGCAGCGGATCGGCAAGGTCCTCAACGCCGGCCTCGACGCCAACGAGCCCTGATCGACGGACGATCCCCCGTCCGCCCGGCCGACTCGACCCGACGTCGAGTCGGCCGGCGGCGTTTATCCTCCGAGCCTCTCCCGGACCCCGACCTCCGGGAACACCCTACGACGGCCTCGCCGCCTCCAGGCTCATCGTCGTGAGCTCGACGAAGAACGGATGGCCCGGGACCGCATGCTGCGGGTCGGCGATCTGCCAGGCGAGGGCCAGGGCCGATCGTCCGAGATCGTCCTCGCCCTTCGCCTTCCAGAAGGCGGCCATCCAGAGCAGCATCCGCTGGTAGAGGTCGATCCTCGACGCCAGCCGATGCTCGAACAGGTAGCGATAGGCCCCGGCGTCGCGGCGAGGGTCGGGCCCGCCTCCGCCCCGGAGCGTGACCTCGCGCGCCAGGTCCGCGGCCAGCTCGGACGAGTCGGTCCAGGTCGGGACGGCCCGGACGACGGCGCGGGCCCGGTCGGGCATCTCGGCGAACGGGAGCGTCGCCGGGTTCCAGTCGCCGAAGCCGAACAGGTCGAGGCCGGGGACGGCCCGGAACGTCGGCCCGGCCGTGCGTTCGACCCAGTACCGCAGGGCCGGCGAGGTCGACGGCCCACACAGCGTCAGGCTGCCCGCGAGGAGCCGCAGGGCCAGCTCGGGCACATCCCGGAGGAGATCGCCGCGGGTCGGCTCGCCCAGGACCGCGAACGACTCGTCGAGTCCACCGTCGCCGGGTCCCTGCTGCCCGACGACGTCCACAACTCCGCGCAGCCCGTGGCAGAGGAACGCCGCCCCCGTCCATCGCTCCCCCTCGCGCGAGGTCAGGGCGATCGTCGCCTTCCCCTCACCGTCGACGGCCGTGACCAGCGATCGAACGACCTCGGGCCCGGACCCCGTCGTGACGACAACCTCTCCGGGCTCGCCGACCCGGGCCAGGGCCCGTCCCACGACCCCGGCGTCGGGATGTGCCTCGGCGATCGCCCGCCAGGCGGCGCGGACGTCGGGGTCGTCCGGCCGGTCGTCGAGGGCATCGAGGGCCGCCCATCGCGTGGCCGGGTCGTGCGCGAACGTGAGCAGGCGGAGGAACGCCACCAGGCCCGGCCCTCCGGGGCCGTCGGCGAGCCCGGCGATGATCTCGGCGCGGACCTCGGGCTCGACCGCCCCGAGCCCCTGCAGCGCGACCCAGAGCCCGTCCGCATCCCCTTCGAGCTGCGCGGCGAGGTCTTCGAGCGAGGTGTCTCCCTCGATCGCCTCGCCCAGGTCCTCCCACCGTTCCTTCAGGACCGGATAGTCGTCGAGCAAACCCGTCTGGTCCACCAAGCCCAGCGCCGCCCACGACCGCTCGGCCGGGAGGTCAGGTTGACCGATGAGGGCCTCGGCGAGTTCTCGGTATAGCGTCTCGTCGCCGAAGGCCTCGACCAGCCGCAAGACGGCCTCGGCATCCTCGCCCCCGAGGGCACCGAGCCTCGCCCGCGCCGCCTCGATCAGCCGCTCGGGCGGGTACCGCTCGACGAGCGTGCCGATCCACTCTTCGCGAAGCCCGGCCGCGACCCCGGGACTGTCCCTGATCCGGTCGAGGATGGCCTCCGGGGTCTCGTCGGTCGTGTCATCCATCGAAATTTGCTATTCTCCGGATCGATGCCCCGGCTCGTCCTTGCCAATGATCGAGCGACCGCCGGCGTGCTGACCTGACTTCGAGATCGACCTGATCCCATCGTGCCCGTCTCGGATCCGGTGGAGGACAAGGGCGTTCGTGGGGGGCCCCCGGTGAAGTCTCCCGGCCGGATCCGGTCCGGTCATGGATGGTCGCCGTCGGACTCGATCACGGCCGGCTCGATCAGGCCGGGGTCGATCTCGGCGAGGAACCGGCTCGGCTTGGCGAGGACCGAGATCCCCCACCCCCCGCGCTGGAGGAGCGTCGGATAGGTCAGGTAAAGCTCATCCATGGCCCGGGTGACGGCGACGTAGAAGATCCGCCGTTCTTCCTCCTCGCCCCCCGGCTCGTTGAGGGCGCGGGCGTTCGGGAATCCCTCCTCGACCAGCCGGATCACGAAGACCTTCGGCCATTCGAGGCCCTTGGCCTGGTGGATCGAGCTGAGGACGAGGTGCTCCTCGGGCCCGCCCTCGGGGGCGGCCAGGGTGTCGGCCCCGTAGACGTCGCCCGCCAGCAGGAGGTCGGCGATCAGGCGTTCGAGGCTGTCGTACTTCGCGGCGAGGACGGCCATCTGCTCGACGTCGGCCACGCGCTGGTCGGGCCGCTCGTAGCGGGCGCGGATGGTCGCGGGATAGCCGCCCTGGAGGATCGCGTGGATGGCGTCGGCCGGGTTCGCCTCGGGGCCGGTCGCCTGGATCTTGCGGAGGTCGGCGACGAAGCCGGCGAAATGACCCTTGCCCTTGGCCGGGACGCGCTTCATCGTCTCGGCCGAGGCGATCGCGGCGAGCGGGTCGGCCGTTGCGGCGATCCCGGTATAGATCGCCGCGGCCTTGACCGGCCCGATCCCGGGCAGGAGCACCAGGAGCCGCCTCCAGGCCGCCTCATCGCGGCCGTTGACGATCACGCGGAGGTACGCCAGGACGTCCTTGACGTGCGCCTGCTCGAAGAACCGCAGGCCGCTCCGGACGGTGTACGGGATCCCGCGCGCGACCAGCTCGGCCTGGAGCAGGACGCTGTCGTAATGGTTGCGGTAGAGCACTGCGACGTTGGAGAGGCCGATCCCCTGCTCGTGCCATTCCTGGACCTGCTGGCAGACGAACTCGGCCTCCTCGTTCGCGTCCTGCGCCGGGACCACCAGGGGTCGCGTCCCCGCCGGCCGGGCCGAGACGAGCGACTTGGCGAACCCGGTCGCGTTGTGGCCGATCGACGCATTCGTGAACGCGACGATCTCGGGCGTTGACCGATAGTTCACCTCCAGGGCGAAGACCCGGGCCGTCGGGTTCCGCTCGGCGAACTTGAGGATGTTATCATAATTCGCGCCGCGGAACCCGTAGATCGACTGAGCGTCGTCGCCGACGGCCGTCAGGCTCCCCGACCCCTCGCGTGCCAGGGCCTCGATCAGCCCCGCCTGGACCGAGTTCGTGTCCTGCATCTCGTCGATCAGGAGGTGCTTGAACTTGCCCGCGATCGCCCGCCGCTGGTCGGGGAAGTCGCGGACGAGCCGGTCCCACTGGCCGAGCAGGTCGTCGTAATCCATGCAGTTCGCCGCGCGTTTCCGATCGGCATAATGGCGGGCGGTGGCCTCCAATTCGGAAACCCAGTCGGCGAGGTTCGGGTACTTCTCGGCGACGACCGCGGCGATCGGCCGGTTCACGTTAAAGGCGTAGCTCAGCAGGTGCTGGACGACCGAAGGCTTCGGACAATGGATGTTCGTCTCGTAGAAGCCCGAGTCCCCCATGGCGAGCCGGATAACGTCGGCCTGATCCTCCGAGTCGAGGATCGAGAAGTTGGGGCCGAAGCCCAGGGGCTCGGCGGCCCTGCGGAGGATCCGGTTGCCGATATGGTGGAACGTCCCCGCCCAGACCCGCGCCGCGTCGGCCCCGATCAGCCCCTCGAGGCGCGAGAGCATCTCCCTCGCCGCCCGTCGGGTGAAGGTGACCAGGAGGATCGCGTCGGCCGGGACCCCCCGCGCGATCAGGTAGGCGACCCGGTAGGTGATGACCCGGGTCTTGCCCGAGCCCGGCCCCGCCAGGATCAGGTTGTACCCGTCGGGCGCGGTCGCCGCGGCGAGCTGCGACGGGTTGAGGTCGCGGCCGAATCGCTCGGCGAACCGGTCGGGCCCGCCCTTCGCCTTGAGGACGATCTTCCGCATCCATCCAACCTCGGACCCGGTTGGCCTTCCTCGCCTGGCATGATCGACTAGTATACGGGCCCGGGGCCGCCAGAGTACACCGGGGCGTCCAATCCCCGGGGCGCAGGAGTCTCGTCTTCGGCCAAGGAGGGCCTTAGAATGTCGATCATGGGAGCAGAGCCGACCACCCGGATCATCCGCGAGCCGATCGTGCGCATCGTCGGCCGTCCGGTGATCGACGAGGACGAACTGAGCCGGTTCCTCGAAGACGAGGACGTCTCGTCGTGGACAACCGACACGGAGATCGCCGCCGAGAAGCTCGTGGAGGTCGCCGGCCGGCTCTGCTACAAGAGCTACGCTCGCCCCCGCCCCGGAGGCAACGCGGCCTATCTCCGCCACATCTTGGAAGTCGGCCACGGGTCGGTCCTTGAGCACGCAGCTTTCAGCTTCATCATCACCGGCGTGAGTCGCTCCTTCACGCACGAATTGATCCGGCACCGCGCCGGATGGGCGTACAGCCAGCGGAGCCAGCGATACGTCGACGAGAGCACCGCGTACTTCGTCGAGCCGGACCCGATCGCCAACGACCCCGAGTTGCATCAGATCTGGCTCGACGTGATCGAGGCCAGCCACGCCGCCTACGCCCAATTGGCGGACAGGCTGACCGCGAAGTACGCCGGGATCGAGGACAGGACGCTCCGGCGGAAGAAGGCCCGCGAGGCGGCCCGGAGCGTCCTGCCCAACGCCGTCGAGACCCAGATCTTCGTCACCGCCAACGCGCGGGCGCTCCGCCACTTCATCGAGATGCGCGGCGCCCCGGAGGCCGACGCCGAGATCCGCAAGGTCGCCGTCGCGATCCTCAAGATCCTCCAGGCCGAGAGCCCGAACCTCTTCGGCGACTACACGATCGTCGACCTCCCCGGCGGTGGCCAAGCCGCGGAGACGCCGCACCGGAAGGTTTGATGCCCCCGGCACCGCGGTTGCACCCCCCACGCCTCCGGCATTGGACTCGGGGGGATCGGCCGCCTCCGGCCCTTCAACAGAGCTTTGCAGGATCATGGACGCGGGGCCTCCGAATCGATTAGAGTAAATCGTCCGGGCCGGGCGACGAATGCACTCCCGGCCTCGCCTCGACCCCACGTCTCGCCCGTCGCACGGGCCCGCGATGGCCCCCGTGTCGTCCCGCCGATCCCCGCTGACATCCGACAGGCCACCCCGCGTCGAGCCCGGCCGGCAGCTTCCTCTGTTGCAAGCCCCCCCGCATCCGACCCGATCCATGGACGAGCGATCTCATGAGCACGGCCGAACGCACCCAGACCGGCGTGTTGGAGATGCACCCGAAGGGGTACGGCTTCCTCCGCGACCCCAAGCGGAACTTCAAGCCCGGCCTCAATGATGTGTATGTCGGCTCGCCGCTGCTCGCCAAGTTCCAGCTCAAGCAGGGGGTCCGGCTCACCGGAGTCGTCGAGGAGGCCCGGGGGAAGGACGCCCCGAAGCTGACCGAGCTGACGGAGATCGAAGGCCGCCCCCCCGATCAATACGCCGGGCTCGCCGGGTTCGACGACCTGACCGCGATCGACCCCCACGAGCGGATCCGGCTCGAGGTCGGCCCCGAGCCGATGGGGATGCGGGTCATGGACCTGCTCACCCCGATCGGCAAGGGCCAGCGCGGGCTGATCGTCGCCCCCCCGCGCTCGGGCAAGACGATCCTGCTCCAGCAGATGGCCGCCTCGATCGCCAAGAACCACCCCGAGTTGTACCTGGTCGTCCTCCTGGTCGACGAGAGGCCCGAGGAAGTGACCGAGATGCGCCGGAGCGTCCGCGGCGAGGTCATCGCCTCGTCGTCGGACCACTCGACCGAGGAGCAGATCCGCCTGGCGCAGCTCACCATCGACCGGGCCAAGCGGATCGCCGAGGGCGGCGGCCAGGTCCTCGTCCTGCTCGACAGCCTGACCCGGCTGGCCCGGGCCTACAACAAGGGCTCGAGCTCGGGCCGGACGATGACCGGCGGGATCGACATCAAGGCGCTCGACGTCCCGAAACGCCTCTTCGGCGCGGCGAGGAAGTTCGACGAAGGGGGCAGCCTGACGGTCCTAGCCACCTGCCTGGTCGAGACCGGCAGCCGGATGGACGAGATCATCTTCCAGGAGTTCAAGGGGACCGGCAACATGGAGGTGGTCCTCGACCGCCGCCTGGCCGATCGCCGGGTCTGGCCCGCCATCGACATCGCGCAGTCGGGCACCCGCAAGGAGGAACGACTCCTCGACCCCGAGACCCTCGCCCGCGTCACCCTCCTCCGGCGGAGCCTCACCGAGCTGAAGCCGATGGAGGCGATGGAAGGCCTCGTCCGCCAGCTCGGCAAGACCGAATCCAACGCCGAGTTCCTCGAAAAGGTCGCCAAGTTCCAGAAGTGATCGGCGAGGCCGTGATCGACGGGGGGCCAAGTGATGCAGGATGTCCATGCCGAGCCGGTCGAGGGCGAAGCCTCCCGGCCCTGGTACCTGAGCCCGACAATCGCGTCGATCGTGCTCGCCTCCGCATTCGTGATCGCGATCGGCCTGATAGTCACCGACTCCGTCCGCGCCCGCCGCGAGCGATATGAATCCTCGGCCGACTATCAGCGCTCGCTGGCCGCGGATTATCGCCGCAACGCCAAGAATTCTGCCCTGATGATCAGGTCGGCGGGCTGGCACGAGCACCTCCGGGAGATGTATTTGAGGGCGGCCAAGTCTCCGTGGATTTCGCCGCCGATTCCCCTCGCCGGTCCCCCACCGGATTGGATGCCGGAGAAACCCGACCAGGCGAAGTTGGGCCGGACCCTGGCCCCCCGATGACTTCTCCGGCATGATGGTCGGTCCGCAAGGCAAGCCTCGCGACCCGGCGTCCCCCGAACCTCGTTCGCGGCGACTGCCGGCGAGGTTCGACGCGTCCATACTCCGGGGGGTCAGATCGCGATGAGCATCCGACGAAGGGCAAGGCTACTCTGCCTCGGCTTCGCGCTTCCCCTATGCCTCCACAACTCGAGCCCGGCCCGGGCCGACGTCAAGGTCTCCGCCCTGTTCACCCCGCACATGGTCCTCCAGCGCGACCGGAACGACCGCGTCTGGGGCAAGGCCGACGCCGGGGAGAAGGTCGCCGTCAAGATCGCCGGCCAGTCCAAGGAGACGGAAGCGGGGCCCGACGGCATGTGGTCGGTCACCCTCGACCCGCTCCCCGCGGGCGGGCCGCACACCTTGACGATCGCGGGCAAGAACACGGTCACGATCGACGATGTGCTCGTCGGCGAGGTCTGGATCTGCTCGGGCCAGTCGAACATGCAATGGGAGGTCAGGCAGGCGAACGACGGCGACCTCGAGGCCCGCGCCGCCAACTTCCCGAAGATCCGCCTGATCTCGGTCCCGCAGGTCGGCACCCAGGAGCCGCAGGCCGACTTCAAGGGGAAGTGGGAGGTCTGCTCGCCCGAGACCGTCAAGACGTTCTCGGCCGTCGGCTTCTTCTTCGGCCGTCAGATCCACGAGACGATCGGCGTGCCCGTCGGACTGATCGACGACGCCTGGGGCGGCTCGGCGGCCGAGGCCTGGGTCCGCCGCGACCTGCTCGCCGCCGACTCGAAGTACCGACCCCTTCTCGAGTCGTGGGAGAAGATCGAGGGGAACATCCCGGCCCTCCGGGCCGAATACGAGAAGAAGCTCGAGAGCTACAAGATCGCCGCCGAGAAGGCCAAGGCCGAGGGCAAGCCCGCCCCGCGACGACCGACCGGCCCCGAGGCCGACCTCGCCGGCAACCATCGCCCCGGCAATATCTATAACGGCGTCCTCAAGCCCACCATCGGCTACGGGATCCGCGGGGCGATCTGGTACCAGGGGGAGTCGAACGCGAGCGCGGCGTACCTCTATCGCGACCTCTTCCCCCTGATGATCCAGAGCTGGCGCGACGAGTGGGGGATCGGCGATTTCTCGTTCTACTGGGTCCAGCTCGCCGACTTCCGGAACGAGACCCCCGACCCCGCCGAGAGCGACTGGGCCGAGCTTCGCGAGGCGCAGACGATGACCCTCGGCAAGCTCCCGAAGACCGGCGAGGCCGTGATCATCGACCTCGGCGAGGCCCAGGACATCCACCCGAGGAACAAGCAGGACGTCGCGAAGCGGCTGGCCCGCTGGGCCCTCGCCCGCGACTATGGGATCTCGGTCCCCTGCCAGAGCCCGACCTACAAGGGGATGGAGAAGCAGGGCGAGAAGGTCGTCCTCACGTTCGACCACGCCGACGGCGGCCTCAAGGCGTTCGACGTCCCCGAGATCAAGGGCTTCGCCGTGGCGGGCAGCGACCGCAAGTTCATCCCGGCGAAGGCCAAGCTCGTCGGCAAGGACAAGGTCGAGGTCTGGGCCGAGGGCGTGTCCGACCCCGCATCCGTCCGCTACGCCTGGGCCGACAACCCGGTCTGCAACCTCTACAGCGTGGCCGGGCTCCCCGTCACCCCGTTCCGGACCGACGACTGGCCCGGCAAGACCGCCCCCAAGAACTGATCGCGTCGTCTGTCCCGCTCGGATCTGCGGCGGATAGCGACCGTCCGTCGCAGATCCGGCCGGTCATGAGGCGATCGGAGCGGGTGTGTCGCGAGCGCAGACCGAGCCCGGCGATTCGTAGATTGTCCCGCCGCTTTCCTGCCGGGCGTAGAATGGAACGACCGGAGGAGACCACCGCGGACATCCTCCCCTCGACGTCGACGGACCCGCCGAGCCCAGGGTGGTCGCGGTCCGCCCTTTCTCGATCGCCCCGGGAGAGCCGACCATGGCCGACGGTGACGACCCGAAGAGCCCCCGTCCCCGGCCCCCGGTCCCGCCCAGCCCCGGGCAACCTCTTCCCCGACTCTGGAAGGCCGAGCCGGAGCCCGAGGCCGACGAGCCGGGCGCACGCAAGTCGCGGAAAGAACGACTCGCCGAGGAGAAGGAAGCCGCCAACGCCAACAAGGAGAGCGACCAGGCGGCGACCCCGACCTCGCCCCGGCCCAAGAAGCAGGAGGCTTCCAAACCCAGGCCGACCGGGAGCGCGAAGAGGGAGGCCGCCGGGTCGAAGCCGAGGCCGAAGGGCAAGGGCGTCCTCATCGAAGAGACCCCCGAGCTCGACACCTACGAGACGCGACAGCGGGTCAGGGCGCTCGTCGGTATCGCCGTGGCCCTGGCGTTCGTGCTCGGGGGCATCGTCCTCTGGCGGTCGATCGGCGGGGCACCGGCCGAGGATGAGGGTCTCGTCGACGAGGGCCCACCTCCCGGCGCAGCCGCTCCCTCTCCTGCGACGGCGGCCTCCCCGGCAAAGTCCGACCAGGAGGCCAAGAACCTGCTCGGCACGGCACGCCAGCTGGCGAAAAACGGCAAGACCGATGAGGCCATCGCCGTCCTCAAGAGAGTCGGCACGAACTACCCGAAGAGCGAGGCCGCGGCCGAGGCCCGCGCGGCGCTCGACCGACCGTCTCGGAAGCTCCCCCTCTTCGTCGACGGTTCGACCGTCGTCGCCGCCCCGGGACCGCAGGCCACCCCCGCCGCACCGGGCGAGGCCTCGCCCGTCGTCACGGTCGACGCCTCGGCCCCGTCGACGGTCGCCCCCGGCGGGACCGGGGTGGCCCAGCTCCAGCTCCCCCCGAACCCGGCCGAGACCGGGGGCCCCGTCGCGACCTCGGCCCCCACGCCGGCCGGGGTGACGGCCCGCCCGCTCCCCGCTGGCTTCCGGGCCCGGACCGAGGCGGGGTTGCACGCGACGGGCTGGCCGCATCAGATCGTCAGCGACCGCGACGGCGCCGTCATGGTGCTCGTCCCGGGGGGGAAGTTCCGCCAGGGACGCGACGACGGGACCCCCGACGAAGGGCCCGAGCACGACGTCTCCCTCGGCACCTTCTACGTCGACCAGCACGAGGTGACCGTCCGCCAGTACAACCTCCACCTCCGGGAGACCGGCCGCAAGCCCGCCGGGCCCGCGCGGGTCGGCGCCAAGGTCGAGCCCGAGTCCCCGGCCGACGAATTCCCGGTCGCGAACGTGACGGCGCGTGAGGCCAAGGCCTATTGCGAATGGGCCGGCAAGCGGCTCCCGACCGAGGCCCAGTGGGAGGCGGCCGCCCGGACGACCGACGGCCGGCTCTATCCCTGGGGGTCGAACTCGCCGACCTGGAGCCGCCCCCGCGCGCCCCGGCAGATCGACCCGGCGATGTCCTACCCGCTCGACATGTCGCCCTACGGCGCCTTCGACCTCGCGGGCAACGCCTGGGAGTGGACTCGCGACTGGTTCGACTCGAAGTATTACCTCACCCTGCGAGGGCAGGTGGTGACCAACCCGGAGGGCCCGGCGTCGAGCCGCGCCCGGCCGCCCCAACTCGTGGTCAAGGGCGGCTCGAAGGGCTGGTTCGCCCCGTGGCGTGAAGGACTGAAGGTCGATACTAAGCTCCCTTACCTCGGCTTCCGCGGCGTGCTCGACGTCGACGGGGCCCCGAGGCAGGCCTCCCTCGGGGCCCCTGCGGCCAACGCGCCCGCCAGCACCAGGCCCGCGAATCCGGATGGGGTCGTGCCGTTCTGACCGGGCCGAGGTCCAGCGATGCGAGAGGCCCTCGGACCGCCGCCGTCTGCGGAGGCCCGAGGGCCTGTCTCGATCGCGGAGACCGAGGCGTGCCGACCGGAGCACGAGGGTCGGTCACTTCTTCGACGGCTTGACCGTGGCCTTCGCCGCGGCGTCCTTGGCCGACTTGGCGTCCTTCTCCTTCGCCGACTTGGCGTCCTTCATCTTGTCCTTCTTCGCCTTGTCCTTCGGTGCCTTGTCGCCCATGGATGCTCGACCTCCGTTGACCAGTCGACGGGCGGGCCGCGGCAAGGGCGCCGGGGCCGGCGCGTCGGTGCTGTTCGCTACGAATATCCCCGGGCCCGCCCGGCGTTACAAGGGGATGTCACCCTTCCAGGGGAACCCTCGGGCTGGCCGGGCTGACGCCTGGCTTAGACGCGGACGGGCCGCGGGCGCTCGTCACGCCCGCGGCCCGTCGTCGCAGCCCGGAAGAGTGTCCAGCCCCGGAGTTCAGAACGGCTCGTAGCAGGGCCGTTCCGGGTCGGAGCAGTCATCCCGGCTGGCCATCCCGTCGTCGGGGCCGAAGCCCTTCATCGTCCGGACGCACCAGTAGATCGTGTTGTCGTAGTCGTCGTGGGGCTGGCCGTAGACGCCGCCGTTGTAGACGAACATCCCCTTGTTCCGCAGGTGGCGGCAGGGGACGAGCGCCGCCGGATCGGGGAGATCCGGCGGGGTGTCGGTCGGGGCCGAGGGCTCGGCCGGGTCGATCGAGGGGTCGTCGGCCATCGGGTCTCAGCCCTCCTCCCAGCTGCGATCGCCGACGGCCGTGAGCAGGGCCCGCTTCACGACCGTCCGGGTCAGGCCCACCTTGTAGGCGTTCTTCGAGAGCGGCCTGGCGGTCGCGACCGCCGCCGCCCCGGCCGCGGCGGCCGTGTCCGGCGTCACGGAGTGCGAGACGATCGCCCGCTCGGCCTCCGCGCTCCGGTACGGGATCGGCGCGACGCCGTAGATCACGACCCGGGCCTCGGAGACCTTCTCGCCCTCGAAGCCGAGGCAGACCGAGGCGAGGACCATCGGCCAGTCGTGCGCCTGCTTCTGCCGGGCCTCGTACGAGGCGTTCTTGCCCTTGGCCGGGGGGATCGTGACCTTCGTCAGCAGCTCCCCCGGGGCGACCTTCAGATCGAGGTCGCCGTCGGCCTTGGGGACCTGGTAGAGCGACTCGACCGGGACGGTGCGCTCCCCCTTCGGCCCGAGGATCGTCGCGGTCGCCCCGAGGGCGACGAGCGGGACCGCCAGGCTCGACGGGTTGACGAATAGGGCGTCCCCCTCGGTCATGAAGATGGCGTGGTAGCGGTTGTCCCCCTCGCGGACGAGGTGTTTGCCGTCCTTCTTGGGGAGGAGGCCGAAGCCGTTGCGGAAGTACCAGCATCGGGGGCGCTGGAGGAGGTTGCCGCCGACGGTCGCCATGTTCTTGATCTGCGGCGTGCCGACCTCCAGGGTCGCCTGCCAGAGCGCCGGGTACGACGCCTTGATGGCCTTGCTCGCCAGGAGGTCCGCGAGGGTCGTCCCCGCGCCGATGGTGAGGCCCGAGGCGCCGTCGCCGGCGATCCCGGCCAGGGACTTGATGTCCTTGAGGTAGACCACCCGGGCGGGGCTGGTCACGAAGTCCTTCATCCGGCCGATCAGGTCGGTGCCGCCGGAGAGCGCCGCGGATTCCGCCCCGCCGAGGGCCTTTACGGCGAGCTCGGCGGTGGCGGGGGCGGCGTATTCGAATGCCTTCATGCTCACGCCTTCCCTTCTTTGGACGCCAGGGCGTTCAGGACGTTCATGGGCGACATCGGCCAGTTCGGGACGCGGACGCCGATGGCGTTGGTCACGGCGTTGCCGATCGCGGCGGCGGTGGAGATCGTCGCCGGCTCGCCGACGCCGATGACCCCGCGGGCCTTCATCGCGGGCGTCTCGTAGGCCCGGACGACGATCTCGGGGATGTCCGACGCGCCGGCGAGCTTGTACATCTCCATGTCCGGGTTGAGCATGATCCCCGTGGTCGGGTCCATCACTCGCTCCTCGAACAGGCCGTAGTTCAGCCCGCCGATGACGCCGCCGTACATCTGGGTCTCCCAGGTGAGCTTGTCGATGATCAGCCCGGTGTCCTGGATCGCGACGATCTTCTTGACGCGGACGACGCCGGTCTCGACGTCGACCGTGACCTCGGCGAACTGGCAGCCGCCGACGCCGCCGCGCTGTGACGCCAGGCCCGGCGACGACTTGCCGACGACCTCGATCGGCTGCATCCCGAGCTTCCGGCAGGCGTCCTTCCACGCCAGCTTCGCCTCCCCCTTGACCAGGACCTGGCCGTCGGCCAGGGCCATGTCCTCCGGGCGGGCGCCGAGCATCGGGGCGAGCTTGGCAAACAACTCGTCGCGGGCCAGGATTGCCGCGTTGTAGGCCGGGGGGCTCATCGCCGGGGTCGTGGTCGACCCGCCCGAGGCCTGGCCCGGCGGGAAGGTGCTGTTGCCGATATTCGACGTGATGTCCGTCGGCTTGAGGCCGAGGACCTCGGCGGCGATGATCGTGAAGATCGTCCGGCAGCCGGTGCCGATGTCCTGCGTGGCCGACTTCATCTCCACCGAGCCGTCGGGGTTGATGATGCAGGCGACCTGGTTCGTCGGCGGGCCGCCGCCGCCCCACTGGTGCAGCGCCATCCCGTAGCCGCGCTTGATCGGGCCGGGGCCCCCCTGGCCGCGCGGCTTGCGCTTGCCCCAGCCGATCAGCTCCGCGCCGATGGCGACCTCGTCGCGGTAGATCGGGGTCCGGTCGACGGTCAGCTTCGAGAAGCCGTCCTCAACCAGGTCTTTCTCCTTGAGGTTCCTCAGCCGGAATTCGAGCGGGTCCATCCCGAGCTTGTCGGCCAGGTCGTCCATGGCCGCTTCCATGACGATGCAGCCCTGGGGATGGCCGGGGGCCCTCATGGCCCGGGCCCCGCCGCCATTGGTGAAGATGTCGGAGTGGTTTCGCGACGAGGCGGGCACCGCGTAGACATAAGGCAGCGGGAAATTCGACCCGCCCCCCGACCCGCCGGTGCCGCTGGTCTCGGCGATCATGCCGACGAGCTTGCCATCCTTCGTCGCGCCGAGCTTGACGGCGGCGATGGCGCTCGGGCGATTCCCCGCCGATAGGTGCTCGTGCGCCCGGTCGAGGAACATCCGGACCGGCCGGCCGCCGGCCTGCTTCGACAGGTCCAGCGCGGCGAGGCCCCAGACGTCGGCGCCGAACTTCGAGCCGAAGCCGCCGCCCATGACCTCGGTGTAGACGGTCACCTGCGACTGCTTGACCCCGGCGTGCTCCGCCAGTTGGCCGGCCGTCACGATGACGGCCTGGGTGCTGGCCCAGGCGGTGATCGTGTCGTCCTTGGCCCACTTGACGGTCAGGCCGTGCGGCTCAAGGCAGACGTGGGTGATGACCGGGGCCGAGTACGTCGCCTCGATCACCGCGTCGGCCTTGGCCAGGGCCGCGACGGGGTCGCCGGTCGTCGTGGACCGGCCCTTCTTGGCGTTGTTGACGATCCCCGCCCCCTTGAACACCTGCGGGGCGCCCTCGGCGGTCGCCTGCGCCTCGGTGACGACGTGCGGGAGGATCTCGTACTCGACCTTGATCGCCCGGACGGCGTCGCACGCCTGCTCCTCGGTCTCGGCGGCGACGGCGGCGATCTCGTCCCCCTGATACCGGACCGTGCTGCCGGGCTTGATCGACTCCAGGACCAGCGCGGCCTTCACGCCCAGCATCTTCAGGGCCGGGGCGATGTCGACCGACTTGATCTTGGCGTGCGCGTGCGGGCTGTACAGCATCGCGCCGAAGAGGAGGCCCTCCGGGTGGACGTCCGACGGGTACTTGACCCGGCCGGTCGCCTTGGCGAGGCCGTCGACCCGGGTGACGCGGGTCCCGATATGCTTGGGATTGTCGGGCCAGGTGGTGGGCATGGATCAGGCTCCCTTCATCGCTTTGGCCGCGGCGAGGGCCGCCTGGACCACGCCCACGTACGTCCCGCACCGGCAGATGTTGCCGTCGACGCCCTTGCGGACTTCCTCGGGGGTCGGGTTCGGGTTGGCGTCGAGCAGCGCCTTGCACGCGGTGACGAACCCGGGCGTGCAGTAGCCGCACATCAGGCCGTCGTTCTGGACGAAGGCGTGCGCGACCCCGGACGGGCCCTCGTCGAAGCCGGCGAGGGTGTCGATCGCCTTGCCCTGGCAGGAGATCGCCAGGGTCGTGCACGAGTAGACGGCCGCGCCGTCGACGATGGTGGTGCAGGCGCCGCAGCTCGCGCGATCGCAGACCCGCTTCGGGCCGGTGACGTCGAGCCGGTTGCGGAGGGTGTCGAGCAGCGTGCTCCGCGGCTCGATCTCGCAGGAGCGCTCCTTGCCGTCGACCTTGAGCCGGACGGTGAGGGTCCCGGAGGCGGTCGCGAATTCGGGCTCGGCCGCCTTCGCCTCGTCGATCGCCGCGACGGCCGGCCCGGTCAGGACGGCGGTCGCGGCGGCGAGGCCCGACCCCCTGAGGAAGTCGCGCCGGCTGCCGCCGGGCTTCGGTAACTGTTCGAGGTCTGCCATGCTGGCGTTCTCCCGGGTGGTCTCTCTGCCTCGGCGCCCATCGTCGGCCCAGGACCGGAGGGCGGAACGGCCGGCCGAGCGGCAACTCAAGACCATCCCATGACTTGCCCGAGACCGCAAGCGTCCAGGGCCCGAACCCGGGCCAATTGCCGGGCCCGAAGACCCCGGCTGCTCCCGGGACGATGGCGGGGCCGGACTCTCCCGAGCCGCGACTGATCCTGCACGCCCGTGGTCGATCTCCGGTCGTTCCGAGCGTCCCCGGATCGAGCCGCTCGACCCCCTTCACCGGACAAGGCCCCTGCCGCGCACGGCCGGCGGGACCATCCCTTCGGGCCTCCGCCTGCCGGATTCCCGCGAGATCGCCGGCCGCCGGTCGAGGGCTGGAGCCCGAGCCATCGCGTCGAGGGGCGGGTGACCGGCCTCCGCAGGATCGGTCGGGTGGGCCCCTCTTCGGTCGTCGCCGGGCGACCGGGCCGGCTCGACCGGCCCGCGCCCCGAGGTCAACGGCCCGACCGCTCGGCATCGGGACCGCGCATCGGCCCGGGGCCAAGGCGGCGTGCATCGACAATTTTCCGAGGCCAGGTGATCGAGCCTCAAGCGAGCTTCGAAGGTTTCTCTCGTGCGGGCCGCACGGTGTCACTTTCAAAACCATAGAACTTGGAAAACACAGGAGATTGTCGATGCGTCAGACTCGCAACCCGCGGTTCGCTCCCGAGTTCCTCGAGCGGAAGCTCAGCCCGTCGTCGCTGATCTCGACGCCCGTGGCCGCGCAGGTGTACGTCGCTTCGAGCGACATGCCGCCGACGTTCCCCCCGTACGACCCCGACCCGGTCGGCGGCAACGGCCTCCCGCCGAACCCCTCCCCGACGAACCCGGGCGGCCCTTACGAGCCGGCCCTGGCCTGATCGAGCCCGGGAGTTCGCGACCGGTCCGACGATGAAGTCGGCCCGGGGCGCCTCCCCGGCGAGCCGTCAATGAGTCAGGAGCGATCGAGCAGGACGGGGGCGGGGGTCATCCTCCGCCCCCGGTCCAATCCCCGGCGGACCTCGCGGGGCGGGCCCTGCCATTCGTCGACCGCCGATGCACCCGGCGTCATGCCCCGGGCGGAGTCATCGCTGGAGGGCCCCGGCCGGTACCGACCCGGGCCTGGACTTGAGGAAGCCCGGGTCGGCGCGACGGAGCCCGGCGAAGACGACGTCGCCTGCGTATCGTTCGCCCAGCCCCGGCTGGATGTCCACGGCGCCTCGGAGCCGGTCCCGGGCCCGGTCGAGATCGCCGGACGCCGCGTCGACCCGGGCCAGGGCATAGGCCGACTCGCCCGGGTACGGGTTGCCGCGCGCCGACGACGCCACGCCCCGCTCGGCGAACGCCCGGGCCTCATCGACCCGGCCTTGCCGCAGCCGCTCGCCCGTGAGGAAGGGGAAGAGGAAGGCGACCTGGGGGTCCTCGCGGTACAGCTCCTCGAACCGGGGGTGGTCGATCAGGGCCGCGAATTCCGGATAGGCCTCGGGCCTGCCCAGCAGACGGAGGAACGTGGCCCGGATGTAGCGAGCGTGGAGGTGCCCCGGCTCGGCCGTGAGGACCTCGTCGAGGATCGGGATCGCCTCGCCCCATCGGTCCGAACGGCCGAGCCTGACGGCCCGCTCGAGCCGGGCCTGGGTGTTGGCCGGGTCGACGGCGAGGATCTTCCGGAGCCCCTCCTCGCGCCTCGGCTCGTCGTCGCGACCCTGGTGCATCCGGTGCAGCAGGCTCCGGAAGTCGAGCCGTTCGGCCTCGGCCGGGCCCTGGTAGCGGGTCAGGACGGCGAACCGGTCGGCGTCGCGCCGGGGGCCGTCGGCCCGGGCGAGTCGATCGGCGACGATGGCGCGGTTGCCGTAGGCCTCGGTGAAATCGGGATCGATGGCGATCGCCCGGTCGCACGCATCGAGCGCCTCCTCGGGCTTCCTGTCCAGCAGGAGCATCGAGGCGAGCTGGATCGACAGGGCCGCGTTCTCGGGCCGCAGCGCCATCGCGGCCTTGAGGTGGGAGCAGGCGGCCTCGTAGCGCGAGAGCCGGGTGGCGGCGGCGGCGGCGCGGTAGTGGGGCCAGAACAGCTCCGGGCGGGCGTCGGCGGCGGCCTCGTAATGTCCGAGGGCGACCCGGGCGTGATCGGCCTCGGCCTCGACGCCTCGCAGGTAGTCGTCGACCCAGCCCGGCGGCTCGGCCCCGCGGGGGGCCGGGCCGGCATCGCCGAGCTTGGCGGCCAGCACCCCCCGGGCCAGGTCGAGGCCGCGAGCGGAGGCGACCCGGCGTTCGCGGTCGAGCAGCGCCAGCCCACGCCGCCAGTCGCCCGGCGAGTCCGGCCGGTCCGACAGGGAGACGGCGAGACGGAACACCTGCTCGAGCATCAGGAGCTCGAGGTCGTCCCGGTCGTTGGGAGGCAGGCCGCGGACGTCGGCACGGAGCCGCCAGGCCGGGTCGTCGACGACCCGGTAGACCTTGAGCTTGCGGTTCGCGACCTCGGCCGGGTCGCCCGGCCGCGGAGACCACGAGCCGAATTCGCGGAAGGCGAGGACGCCGGGCTCGTTCCCGTCCAGGAACGCCGCGTATTTCGCCGCCGCCTCGGCCCGTTCGCCGCTCTGGAAGCGAGACGCGACGAGCGTCCCGGCGGCCGTCGCCGCCGCGACGGTCAGGAGGCCGGCCGCGATCGAGATCCGCCTCCGGCGGGCCCAGCGGGCGAGGGGGACCGGCCACCTGCCGTCGGCCGCGGTCACCGGCGCGAGGTCGGACCGCCATCGGTCGAGGTCCTCGGCCAGCGACCGGCCGTCGGCGTATCGGCGATCGGGATCGGCCTCGAGGCAGTGCGCCACGATCGGCCGGAGGCCGGCGGGCATGGGGAGTCTCGCCCAGCCGGGGAAGGCCGTGACGCCGCCGGCACGGGCCTCCGCCAGCCCGAGGGCGACCGACCGCATCGAGCCCGACCCGTCCCCGCGGGCCTCGGGGACCGCGGGGGCGACCCCCGTGAGTGCCTCGACCAGCACCAGCCCCAGCGCGTAGAGGTCGGCCCGGTGCCGGTCGGGGGGCCCGCCCGACTCGGCCGCGCCGGGGCCGACCCCCGCGATGGCGAGGAGCCGTTCGGGCGGCATGTACGCGAGGGTCCCGCCCTCGAGCCTCGGGGCGCCCTCGGCGTGCCAGTCGACGGCGAGGTTGAAGTCGAACAGCATCGGCAGGCCGTCGGCCGTCAGCAGGATGTTCGTCGGCTTGATGTCCCCGTGCTCGACCCCGCGGCGGTGGGCGTGGTCGAGCGCCTCGGCGAGCCTGGCGAAGAGGTAGGCGATGGCCCGGGGATAGGACAGCCTGGCGAGGATCTCCCGGGCGGGTCGCGGGACGTCGGCGCGGGGGTATTCGGGGGCCGAGGCGAGGTCGAGCCGGGCGAGGAAGTCGCGCCCCGACCGCGGGGTCCTCGGCCGGGGGCCCCCCAACGTCGACACCGCCGCGAGCGTCGCCCCGCCCAGGAACGGCATGGTGACGACCTGGAGCGCCCCGTCGTCGGTCGTCGCCTGGCGGAGGACCGGGACGATGTGCGTATGGCCGGCCCTGGCGAGGAGCCGGGGCTCGGGCGACGGCCGGGCCGTCACCTTGACCACGACGTGCCGGCCGTCGAGGTCGGCCTGCTCGGCGAGGAAGACCCGGGCGAACGAGCCCCGGCCCAGCTCGCGGACCAGCCGGTAGGGGCCGACCTCGTCGCCGGTCCCCGGCAGGTCGTCCGGGCCTTCCGGGTCGCCGAGCGAGGCGACCGCGTGCAGCGCGAAGAGGCGGGCGAGCGACCCGCGGTGGTCGGGAAAACGGGCGAGGTACGCCTTCGGGTCGGGGCCGAGGCCGTCGGCCTCGGCCAGGCAGAATTCGTGGTAGATCAGCTCGGTCTCGTCGGCCGGGTTGCCGGCATCCAGGCGATCGAGCCATTCTTCGGACCGGGCCCCCCGGCCGGATCGCCAGGCGACCTCGAAGTCCGAGAGGACGGCGTCGAGGCGAGTCATCAGCGCCATCGCTTCGCCTCCATCCGCTCGCGGAGCGCGTCGATGACGCGTCGGACGGCCTTCTCGTGGATCCCGAGCCGCCCGGCGACCTCCTCGAAGGTCAGGCCCTGGCGGCGGAGCTCGATGATCTCGACCTCGCCCGGGGACCGCCCGGCGACGAGCTGGCCGAGCCGGTCGTCGGCCTGGACGTGCTCCGATGGCGTCGGGTCGGCAGCGGGGACGTCTCGGGCGACGTCTAGTCCGCCCTTGCGGACGTAAAACGGCTCCTCGCGGCCGATGTCGTACTTCTTGGTCCGTGTCCTCCGGCGATACTCCCGCGCGACCTTGTTCTGGACGACGCCCGCGAGGAAGCCGAGGAGGTGGCCCGGCCCCTCGAACGCCTCGGGGCGTTCGCGGCAGTCGACGATGACGCTGCTCCAGACCGCCTGGGCGAAGTCCATCGTGTCGTACTGGCTGCGGAGCCGCGCCGGGAGCCGGCGGCGGACCATCATCTGGACCTCGGGCCCGAACCTCTCGATGAGGACGCGGGCCGCGTCTTCGTCCCCTGCCCTGATCCGCGCGATCAGGTCGGCGAAGCCGTCGTCGTCCATCTCGGCATCCCTCCTGTCGGACCATCCCCGGCCGGTGCCACGACACCGTCACTCATGGCCGCGGCCCGAGGGCACTTCGAAGCCGCGGATCCTCACCCGGGGCGGGTCGACCCCACGCCATAACTATAGCCGAGTTGTCAGCCGAGTTGTCACTCCCGGCCCTAAGACAATGTTATTCCTGGCCGACGGGAGCACATGACTCGGCCCGGCGACGGCCGGACAAACTCGACCCGGGCCCTGCGGGCGCGGCCCTACAACGTCCGAGGGGGCCCGGCGGGATGTTTCCGGGAATTCTCCGGAAAAGGGCGTCGGTCCCGCGCCGGTTGGGTAACTGGACGGGTGCCAGGGGCGGGACGTAGGCCGGATCGGCCGGGTCTGTCGCCCCGGAAATGAGTCGTCCCCGGGCGGATCGACGCCCTCGGGCCGGTCCGATCGCCGCGGCCTTAACCTGCCGCGGCCACGAGGCGACGAAGCCCGTCGCCTCGCCCGATCGGGCGGACCGTTGAGCCGTCGAACGGTCGCTGGGGACGACGGGACGCCTCCAGGGATCTGGAGATGCCTCGCGGATCAAAGGAGTCCACCCCGATGATGAGCCACGTGCACGCGAACGCCGCCCGTTCGTCCAACGTCCTGGACGTTTACCTCCGCGAGATCAAGCAGGACGGCCTCCTGACGGCCGCCGAGGAATCGACGCTCGCCGAGGCGATCGCCCGGGGAGACGGCGAGGCACGCTCCCGGATGATCCGGTCCAACCTCCGCCTGGTGGTGAAGATCGCCCGCGACTACGTCGGCCGGGGCCTGACCCTCGATGACCTGATCGGCGAGGGGAACCTCGGCCTGATCCGCGCCACGAAGGAGTTCGACCCGGCGTTCGGGACGCGGTTCAGCACCTATGCGAGCTACTGGATCAAGCAGGCGATCCGCCACGCCTTGACCAACACGACCGCGACGATCCGGCTGCCGTCGCACATGGTCGGCCTGCTTACCAAGTGGCGGCGGGCCGAGCGGGCGCTGGCCCGCGAGCTGGGCCAGGCCCCGACCGAGGAGCAGGTCGGCATCGGGCTCGGCCTGACCGACGCCCAGGTCGAGCTGGTCCGCCACGCCCGGCGAGCCGGGCGGCTCCAGCTCGAGGCGGGACTCCCCGGCGACGCCGACGGCCACGGCTGGTCGCCCGACGACTCGGCCGACGGCCGCGACGCCCCCGAGGCCACGGTCGAGGCGGCCGACGAGCGGCAGCACCTGCTCCGCCGGCTCGACCGGCTCGACGACCGCGAGCGGACGATCGTCACGCTCCGCTTCGGCCTGGAGGGCCAGGCCCCGATGACCCTCAAGGAGGTCGGCCGCCGCCTCGGCGTGACCCGCGAGTGGGTCCGCAAGATCGAACTCCGCGCCGTCCGCAAGCTCGAGGCCGAGGCCGAGCCCGTGCCGGACCGCAAGCCGAACTCGCGTCGGGCCGCGACGAGCCCGCCCCCCCTCGCCCGTCGGGCCCGTTACGCCCGGCCGGCCTGACCCGACGGCGGCGCGATCTCCCGGTCGCACCGCCCTCCCGGACCCCGCCCGCATCCGCCCGACCGAGGAGCCGCCGATGGACCTGACCCGGATCTCGCGGCCCGCCGTCCCGCCCCTGCTCTGCCTGCTCCCCCTGGTCTCGGCCCTGCTGACGGTCCTCTGCACGCTGGCGACCCTGCGGGTGCTGCCCTGGGCGGTTCACTTCGCCGCCGCGAAGATCAGCCTGCCGTAATCCTCATGCCGGTGGAAGCTCGGCTGCCCGAGCGGGGCCGAGCTCATCAGGACCGGCCTCGTGCCGTCCGGCCCGTAGTCGTACCGGCAGAGGGCGAACCGCCAGACGTCGCCGGTCGTGGGCCGCCCGCCCGACGGCGCGAACGTGGTCCAGGGGATCTTGCCCTCGACCGTCCAGCCCCGGTCGACGTCGCCGGGGGTGTCGAGCGTCCCGTCCACCACGGCCACCGCCGTCGTCCCCATCGGCGGCGCGGCCACCAGCTTGTCGAGCGGGAAGCCTCGGTGCGGGATCGCGATCTCGAAGATCACCGACTTCGGGTTGACCTGGAACTCGTAGTAGGCCGGCGAATCGGGCGACGGCTTGAAGAAGAGCTCGAAGACGTCGCCATTCCACAGGTGGTCGTTCCGCTTGGTGCCGAAGGCCCGCATCTCGCGGTCGGTCATCGCGGCGGAGAAGTAGAGGTTGTCGTCGTCCCAGGCGAGCCGGGCCCTCGTGCCGGAGCCGGACGGGGTGCCGGCCCAGAACGCGGGGAACTTGTCGATCACGTCGGCCTCGGCCCAGCACGGGTCGTTGAGCTTGCCGTCGAGGGTCGGGGGCTTCGTCGCGCGGCGGCAGACGGCCTGCTCGGTCGCCTCGGGCCTGGCCTTCCCGCGGCCCTCGACCTGCGAGCCGGCGGCCGCCAGGGCGGCGATCCCCGCGATCGTGAGGAGTGTCGAGCCGCCGAGGCCGTGGGGACCGATCATCGCTGGAGTCCTCCCGAGGTCGTGCCGGATGGGCCGGACCCGAGGATAGACCGCCCCCGGACGCCGGGCAACGTCCGGGCCAGTCCGGCTTGCCAGAATCGGGGGGGCGGGCCATCATCCCGGGCCGTCCGTCGCGTCGGACGGCCGATCCGCGTGACCGAACCGAGAGGAGTCGGCAGGGATGACCGACCGAAGCACCGCATGGGCCTTGATCGCGCTGGGGGTCGCCGCGCGCGTCGCGGCGGTCCTGGCCTTGCAGAGCCACCTGGTCCCGCACAGCACGTACGAGCACGGCGAGATCGCCGCGAACATGCTGGCGGGCCGGGGCTTCTCGGTCCGGTTCCTCGGGGCCGAGGGGCCGACCTCGCAGCAGGCCCCGGCGTACCCGTGCCTCGTGGCGGCGGCGTACGCGGTCGGGGGGGTCGGGACCCCGCGGTCGCTCCTGATCCTCGAGCTGGGCCAGGCGCTCCTCGGCGGCTGGCTCGTCGCGGAGACGATCCGGCTGGCGCGATCCGTCGCGCCGGGGCGTCGGTGGGCATCGGCGGCCGCGGGGGGGCTAGTGGCGATCCACCCGACCCTGGTCTATGCGGCCACCCACGTCCAGGTCGCGCCGCTGGCGGCGGCGCTCCTGGTCGCGACCCTGGCCCGGGCCTCCGAGGCGAGGACCCGCCGCGAGGGGTTCGCCGTCGGCCTCTGGCTCGCCCTGCTGGCGCTGACCGACCCGATCCTGGCGCTGGCGGCCCCGGGCCTGGCGCTGGCGATGAGGATGGCCACGAGTCCGGCCGCCGCCCGCCGTCCGGTCGCGATGATGGCGCTGGCCGCGTCGATCGGCCTGGCCCCGTGGGTCGCGCGGAACGCCGTCGTCCACGGCGAGCTCGTGCTGATCAAGAGCACGTTCGGATACGCCTTCTGGCAGGGGAACTGCGACCGGAGCGAGGGGACCGACAAGGTCGTCCGCGCCTCGGTCGGCCGGGCGCTCGAGGGGGACGACGGCGGGCTCCGCGGCCTGAACGAGCGGCTCTGGGCCGCACGCCACGAGGCCGGATACCTCGACGACGTCGCCCTGACCGCGGCCGACTATCGGGTCCTGGGCGCGACGACCGAGCCCGAGCGATCGCGCATCCTCTTCCGCCGGGCCGTGCACGAGCTGAAGCGAAGGCCCGGGCGTTATCTCGGGCTCTGCCTGCGACGGCTCCGCTACTTCTTCCTGTTCGACGAAACGAACCCAAAGACGCGGAACCGGCTCTACCGGGCGAGCCATCTCGGGCTCACAGTCCTGGCCGTGCTTGGCCTGCTGGCGGCGCCGGGGGACGTCCGGCGACGGCTCGTGCCGACGGTCCTGACCGTCGGCCTCGTCGCGGCCTTCCACGCGGCGACGATCGTCTCGGCGCGGTTCCACATCCCGATCGAGCCCCTGCTCGCCGTCTGGGCGGGGGCGGGGCTCGCCCGGATCGCCCCGGCATCAGCCCCGGCCCGGGTGCCGGCCGGCGAAGTCGAGGGCCTCGGCGTCGGCGTGGACCGGGGGCTTGCCGGCGCGAGAGGCGAGCGCCTCGGGCCGGCTTGAGCCCCGGTCGGCCCGCCAGAAGCTGATCGAGGCCACGATCATCGACGCCACGACCGCGGCGACCGAGACGACGGTAGGCGCGGCCCAGAGATGATCCGGCGCGTTCGGGGCCTGGCTCGCCAGCCAGGTGATGAGGAAGGTCCCGATCGGAACCCCCGCGCCGACCGCGAGGCAGTAAATGGCCTGGGGCCATCGCGAGTCCCGCCGCGGCGGCATGAACCCCAGCTCGATCAGCCGCGCCCGCTCGACATCCGCGACCCTTGCGTTCCGCCAGGCGAAGAGCGCGGGGACGATCACCAGGGTCCAGGCAAACAGCGACGCGACGATCGTCATGATCACCGCGCTCGTTTCCGACATCGGGGCGGGGGCCGACTGCGCGAAGATCAGTCCGGTCATCGTCGGGACCTCCGTGGCGGATCGGGGGACGGGATGAGTGGGGGATGGTTCAGCCGCGGCGGCCGACGACGTCGAAGGCGTCCGGGTCGTACTGCGGCGGCTTCAGGGCGTCGGCCGTGCTCGCCCTGGCGAGCAGGTGGCGATGCGCGAGGAAGGTCCCGCCGCCCACGCCCGACATCGCCACGAACATCGAGGTGACCCAGATCTGCTCGTGGTAGCCGCCGGCGCCGGTCGCGATCAGGGCCCCCGTCATCGCGACCGTCGGCACGGCCAGCGCGATCGAGACCGCGATCCGGGCCGGGCTCCAGAAGGGCTCGTCCCTGGGCAGGACCCGGCCGAGCTCCATCGCCCGGATCCGCTCGACGTGCTCGAGCTCGCGCTCGCGGCGGAGCCACTTAAAGACCAGGGCCGTCGGGACGATCACGATCGGGACCAACATCGCCACGATCGGGATCAGGAGTGGTTCGTGCATCGGTCGGGCTCCTGCTGCGGGGTGGGTGACTCGATCCTGACGCGGCTCGACCGGGGAAGTGCCCGTCCGGCCGGGGTGTGATAGGATGCCGCCATCTCCCGAATCTCCCCTTGATCCCAACCCGAGATCCTATCACACCGGTCCGAGCGGAGGCCCCGCCGATGGGACGCGACCACCTGCTGGCGATCGACCAGGGGACGACCAGCACCCGGGTCGTCGTGTACGACCGGAGGCTCCGGCCCGTCGGGCAGGGCCAGCGGGAGGTCCCCCCGAGCTACCCCAACCCCGGCTGGGTCGAGCACGACCCCGAGGCGTTGGTCGGGTCGGTCGGCCCCCTGGTGGGACTCGCCCTGGCCGACGCCGGGATCGGCCCCGACCGGCTCGCCGGGATCGGACTGACGAATCAGCGGGAGACGACCGTCGTCTGGGACCGGGGCACCGGCGCGGCGATCGGCCCGGCCCTGGTCTGGCAGGACCGCCGCACGGCCCCCTTCTGCGAGTCGCACCGCGACCGGCGGGCCTGGATCTCCGAGCGGACGGGCCTGGTGCTCGACCCGTACTTCTCGGCGACCAAGATCGCCTGGCTCCTCGACCACGTCCCGGGGGCCCGGGGCCGGGCCGAGGGGGGCGGGCTGGCGGCCGGGACGGTCGACAGCCTGCTGCTCTGGCACCTGACCGGGGGCGACCGGCACGTCACCGACGCGACCAACGCCTCGCGGACCCTGCTGATGGACCTCCGGACGCTCACCTGGGCCGACGACCTCTGCCACTTCTTCGCGGTCCCGCCGGCGATATTGCCCGCGATCCTCCCGAGCGCCGGCGAATTCGGCCGGACCCGGGGGCTGGACTACCTGCCCGACGGGCTGCCGATCGCGGGGGTGGCGGGGGACCAGCAGGCATCGCTCGTCGGCCAGGGCTGCCTCGCGGCCGGCACGGCCAAATGCACCTACGGGACGGGGGCCTTCCTCCTGGCCCACACGGGGGACCGCCCGATCCCCTCGTCCCGCGGGCTGGTGACGACGCTGGCCGCGACCCTGGGCGACGGCCCGCCCCAGTACGCGCTCGAGGGCTCGGTGTTCGTGGCGGGGGCGGCCGTGCAGTGGTTCCGCGACGGGCTGAAGGCCGTCGGCGCGGCCCCCGAGATCGACCCGATGTCCGAGGAGGCCGACCCGACCTCCGAGGTCGTCTTCGTCCCCGCGCTGACCGGGCTGGGGGCCCCGCACTGGGAGCCCGACGCCCGGGGGACGATCTTCGGGATCAACCGGGGCACGACGGTCGCCGACCTGGCCCGCGCGACCCTCGAAGGGGTCGCCTTCCAGGTGGCCGACCTGATCGACGCGATCCGTGCCGACCTCCCCGCGCCGCTGTCGACGCTCCGGGTCGACGGCGGGATGGCGCGGTCCGATCCGTTCCTCCGGTTCCAGGCCGACCTGCTGGGCCTCCCGCTCCGCCGGAGCCCGCAGCCCGAGTCGACCGCGCTGGGGGCGGCCTTGCTGGCGGGGCTGGGCGTCGGCCTCTTCCCCGATCCGGACGCGGCCGTCGCCCTGCTCGAAGACGGCGGTCGGACCTTCGACCCGGCCCGCGACGACGCCTGGCGCGAGTCGACCCTCGGCCGATGGCGGCGGGCCGTCTCGACCGTCAAGGCCCACTATCGCGCCTGACCTCGTAGACCGACACGCCCCCAGGCCGGACGGCGACCATCCGGCCGGGGTTCTCCGCCACGTATCGGGCCAGGGGCGTCGGCGGCGCGTCCGCGTAGCGGTCGGGGTCGACCAGCAGGTAGGCAACCCCTTCCGCGTCGATCTGGCGGGCCAGGGAGTCGGGATCGTCCGACGAGGGGGCGAGCGCCGGCCGGCCGGTCTGCCAGAAGACCTCGCCCGGATGCCGGGTCAGGATCGGGCCCGGACGGCGGGCGCGGGTCGCGATCCAGTCGCAGGCGGCGTCGAACTCGGCGTGGGCCAGCCTCTGCGATCTCAGGGAACGCCCGGTCGCGAGTGAGTAGCCGGTGTAGGGGATCGCCGCCATGAGGAGCAGCCCCGCCGCAACCCTCTTGCGGTCCTTGAGCTTGTCGAGGCCCCGCCCGATCCATCCGGCTAACCCGGAGACCCCCTCGACCATCGCCACCAGGAGGCAGGGGACCAGAGGGATCAGGAACCGTCCCGCCTCCGTGAACGGCCAGGCGAGCAGGAGCGAGAGCGTCGCGAGCGGCACGAGCCCCGCGAGCCGCCGTTGCGGATCGACCGCGGCGCGGATCAGGCCGACCAGGAGGACGGCCGAGAACAGGACCGCCCCGGCCGTCGCGATCAGGTTGATCGCCCGCGATCGGGCGAAGACCGTGGCGACCTCGACGAACGGCCCGGTCAGCGCATCCGGGATCCGCCTCGCGTAGAAGAGCGCCTGGCCGGCGACCCTGGGGCCGAGCCCGCCGGCGTCGAGCAGGCCGGCCTGCGTCCCTCCGCGGGCCGTCGCCAGCCAAACCATCCAGGGGGAGACCACGAGGGCCGAGGTCAGCCCGACGGTGGCCGCCTCGCGCCACCGACCCCGGCTCGCGCGATCGACCAGGACGGCCGCGAGGAGACAGACCCCCACGTGCCGGGTCAACACGCAGAGCCCGAGGACCATGCCGAGGCAGGCCGACGCCCGGACGCCCCTCCGTCGCCGGTCGGCCAGCACCAGGGCGACGACGCTCAGGACCATGTAGAGCGGCTCGGACTGGATCGACCCGCCGACGGTCCCCCACGTCCAGTTGACCGCGAGCGCCAGGCCGAGGAGGGAGGCGACGGCGGGCCGCTCGACGAGCCGGAACCAGCGGACGGCGAGCCCGCAGGCCGCGACGGTGCAGGCGATCGAGAACAGGTGGGCCGCGACCACCGACCGACCGACGACCGACCAGACCGCCGCCAGCGCGATCGGGTAACCGGGCGGGAAGTGGGCGTGGGGCGAGGCGTCGGGTCGATCGATCTCGCGGTAGCCCCGGCCGGTCGCCAGGGCCAGCCCCAGGACCGAATAGCCCGCGCCGTCGTAACGGGGCGGCGAGCGCACGTCGGTGCCGACGCCGACGACCGTCGCGGCCAGGGCGACGACGATCACGCCCGTCGCGGTTCGACGGGCCCGGTGACGCGTCATCCGGTCAGCCCCCGGGGGCGAACGGCTCGACCGGCCGGGGGTGGACCGTCGGGGACCTCCCCGCCTCGAGAGCCCGGACCTCGCCCTCGACGGCGGCGACGGCCTCGGCCGTGTCGAGGACCTCCAGAGTCGTCTCGACGACGTGCGACCCGCCGGGCGGCAGCGTCAGGACCCGGCCCCGGGCCTCCTCGAACGGCCGGGCGTTGGGGTAGCTCGTCGACGGCTCGAGCCCGGTGACGTAGCCCTCTTTCAGGCCCGCTGTGTTCTTCCAGACGGTGAAGCAAGGCAGCGCATCGAGCGAGAACCGGAGGGCCACGGCCTTTGTCCCCGCCCGGTTTCGGAGCATGGCCACGGTCCGCCGGCCCGCCCCGTCGCCGTGCAGCTCGAAGAAATAGACCTGCTCCGCGTAGCCCGGCTCGGGGGCCCCGTACACATCATAATGGCCGATCCCCGATCGGGCTCGCTCGTCGCGAGGGACGACCGTCCGGAACGGGGCGACGACCCGCGCCCCCTCCTCCAGGATCGGCGTGCCGAAGTTCCAGTGGTAGAGCACCTGCATCGCGCTCGGCGACTCGCGGAGGTTGATGTACTCGTCGCGGACCCGGATCGCGTTCGAACCCGGAGCCGTGGCGACCCGGGTGGCCAGCCGGACCTGCGGGCCGAACGGGGTCGACTCGTCGACCTCCCCCTCGACGGCGATCTCGCGGGTGGCCGGGTCGTGGTGGACGACCACCTTGTGCGCGGGGGTGTTGCCGACCTTGCCGTGCAGCCCCCGGAGGACGTCCCGCCTCGTGCCGTCGGGGCTCTCGACCGTCTCCTGATAGGGTGCCCCGATGTTGCCGAGGCCGCAGCGGACGAGCATCTCGTCGTAGCCTTCGAGCCAGCCGAGGCCCCCGCCGTTCATCAGGTTGACGAACTGGGGATGGACCGGCCCATCCGTCACGGCCGAGGTCCAGCCGATCCGGTCGCCCCGGTACTGCCCGCGGCGGAACCCCATCCCGCGGGTCGGCACGATGTCGACCGAGAAGGCCCCGTTGTCGAGCCGGACGAGGTCGACGCCGTCGCGACGGCCGCCCCGGAGGGTCCTCTTGGTCACGGACCAGCCGGGCGAGGCCGGGTCGCCGAGGTCGGCGGACGTGAGGGAGAAGCCGTCGACCCAGAGGTCGGCGGCGACGTCGGTCAGCGTGTACGAAGGCATGCGATCCTCGGCCGGGACGTGAGGTCGGCTCGCGGGGTCTCGCCGCTACGGTCGGGCGTGGCGAGGGCCGTGTCAAGGGACCGACGATGGGAGGATGGCGAGTCGCTCGTCCATCTTGACCACTCCCGGTCGGCCGTGGAGAATGATGAGCCACGGGCCATGTTGCAAGAGCTAAAGCATTCAGGGAGATAGGTCGGTATTGCCTGTTGCTTCGCCCGCATGGAGGGGCGATGCGTGGGGAGGGACGCACGACATGGCCAGCATGACCCGCAGGCTCGTCGAAGCCTACGCGGCCGACGAGCCCTCGAAGGCCGAACACGACAAGGCGATGGCATGCCGCGATGCGGATGACTGCGTGGCCAACGGCATCCGACTCTTCCGACGAATCGCGGAGGTGGATGCCCGGACGCAGACCGTGGGGCGTGGCGCCTCGGAGCAATCGATCGAGGAGTGCCTGGTCGAGATCGATTCCATCTATTCGATCTGGCTCGTTGCCTCCCGGAGATGGCTCGACGGGGCGGAGCTGTTGATGGCCGAGGGATACGACGTCGAAGGGCTGGACGAATTCCGGGCGACGATCGAGGAGGCGGCGATTCTCCTGGGCAACGCGGACTTCGAGGGGGAAATCCTCCCCTTAGACGAGCTGATGTCCTCGGCGAAGCCCGACAACCCTCGGCCAGACCGGTACCGAGACTGACGCCGGAGATTGCGGGTGATCGACCCCCTGTCCCCCGGCCGGATCGTCTGGGCGGTCGATCCCGGCGACCGGGGCGGGCGGAAACTCCGGCCCATGATCGTCGCGACTCGGCGGACCGAACTCATCCGGACGGGGCAGTTCCTCGCCGTGGTGTGCTCGACCGACGTGAATGCCGACGGTCTCCACCCGTCCGAGGTCGAATTGCCCAGCCACGCCGAGGGCCGATGCTCGACGAGGTTGCGAAGGAGGACGGTGGCGGTCTGCGACTGGACGACCACGCTCGCCGTCGAGGATGTCAGAGACACCGGCGGGGTCGTCCCCGCCACGCTTCTGCGGGAAATATGTATCCGGGCCGGGCTCACGTTCACCACCGAGCGTTAGCCGGGTCAGCCAAGACGAGACGGATGGCCCCCCCGATGGCAACGACGGCCGTAGACCGCCGCGCGGTCCTGCTCCGCCATGATGACAACGTGGCGGTCGCCGCCCGGCCGATCCCGGCGGGCTCGACCCTGGACGTCGGCGGCCGGGCGGTCGAGGTCTCCGAGCCGATCCGCCTCGGCCACAAGGTCGCCCTCGAGGACATCGCCGAGGGGCGGCCCGTGGTCAAGTACGGCCAGACGATCGGGTTCGCCTCGCGAGCGATCCGCGCCGGGGCGTGGGTCCACGTCCAGAATGTCCGGGCCGACCTGTTCGACCGCGACTATGCCCACGCGACCGAGGTGCCCCCGCCGCCCCCGGCCGGCGAGCCCCGGACCTTCCCCGGATACCTCAGGCCCGACGGCCGGGTCGGCACCCGGAACACGATCGCGGTCATCAGCACGGTCAACTGCTCCGCCAGCACCTCGCGGTACATCGCCGACCAGTTCAAGTCCGGCGACTGGCGTCGCGAATTCCCCCACATCGACGGGGTCTTCGCGATCACGCACAAGGCCGGCTGCGCCATCCCGTTCGGCGGGGCCGACCACAAGATCCTCCGCCGGGTCCTGGCCGGGTTCGCCAACCACCCGAACGTCGCGGCCTACGTGATCGTCGGGCTCGGCTGCGAGGTCCTCTTCGGGGGCGACCTGGTCGACTCGCAGGACCTCGTCACGCTCGGCGGGTCGATTCCCGTCGGCGGGTCCGAGCGTGATCCGAGGCCGCGGGTGCTGAACATCCAGGAACAGGGCGGAATCTCCCGGACCGTGGATGCGGCGGTCGAGGCCGTCCGTCGCCTGATGCCCGAGGCGAACTCGTGGCGGCGGACCGAGCAGCCGGCCTCGAAGATCGTCCTGGCGATGGAGTGCGGCGGGTCGGACGGCAACTCGGGCGTCACGGCCAACCCCGCGCTCGGCGTCGCGGCCGACCTCCTGATCGCCGGCGGGGGCTCCGCCGTCCTCGGCGAGACGACCGAGATCTACGGGGCCGAGCACCTGCTCACCCGCCGGGCCGTCCGCGCCGAGGTCGGCGAGCGGCTCGTCGACAAGATCCGCTGGTGGGAAGGGTACGCCAAGATGTTCGGGGCCGAGATCAACAACAACCCGTCCCCGGGCAACAAGGACGGCGGCCTGACGACGATCTACGAGAAGTCGCTCGGGGCCCTGGCCAAGGGAGGGTCGACCGCGCTGGTCGACGTGATCGACTACGCCAACGCCGTCACGAAGCCCGGCCTGACCTTCATGGACACCCCGGGGTACGACCCGCCCTGCACGACTGGGCTGGTGGCCTCGGGGGCGAATGTCCTGGTCTTCACGACCGGGCGCGGGAGCGTGCTCGGCCTGAAGCCGACCCCCTGCATCAAGGTCGCCACCAACACGCCGATGTTCGAGCGGATGGCCGACGACATGGACTTCGACGCCGGGCCGATCCTCGAAGGCGAGCCCGTCGCGACGGCCGGCCGCCGCCTCTTCGAATCGATCCTGGCCGTGGCCGGCGGCACCCCGACCCGGAGCGAGAAGGACGGCGTCGGCGAGGAGGAGTTCTCCCCCTGGCAGATCGGGCCCCTGCTTTGACCCCGGGGACGGCCCGAGCCCCGAAGTCTGGCGGTCCCGCCGTCCGCCGCAGCCCGCTCATGTGGGCGATCATTGTCCTGCTCGCGGTCCTGGAGCTGAATTGGCTCGGTTGGGTATTGGAAATCCCCCTGCCAAACTCCCCGGGCATCCGGCGGTCCTTCTTCCTCTGGCGATTCCTCCCCGAGGTCGTCCCCGGGGTGACGTTGCGGGACTCAAACCTCGGCACCGCCCTGAGGGAGCTGGGCCACGTCGAGAACCTCCCGCAGCGGATCCCGATTGTCCTGGCGACAGGCTATATCGCCGCGTCGGGGCTCGCGATCGGTGCGCTGGTGTTGCGGGCCGTGGGGCTCCGCTGGCGGTGGACACGCCTCGAACGCCTGGCGGTCGGGTTCGGCCTCGGGATGACGGGCCTCGGCCTGCTGGCGCTCGGCTCGGGACGGCTCGGCCTGCTCGGCCCGTGGTCGGCGCGGATCGGCTTGCTGGTCCCGATCCTCGTCGAGGCCGCCCTTCTGGGCGTCGAGCGATCTCGCCGAGGCCTCCGCGGCGGCGATGGATCCATTCTGCCTGACCCACCAGTCACGCGAGCCTCGGTCGTCGGCCTCTTCCTCGTGATCGGGCCGTTCCTGGCGATCATGGCCCTGGCGGCGATGTTGCCGACGATCGACTTCGACGCGATCGAGTATCACCTGCAAGGCCCGAAGGAGTACTTCCTCGCCGGCCGGATCACGTTCCTGCCGCACAACGTCTACACGAACATGCCGTTCGGTGTCGAGATGCTCCACCTGCTCGGCATGCACGTCATGGGCGACTGGTGGTGGGGGGCGCTGGTCGGCCAGCTCCTGGTGGCCGGGTTCGCGCCGATGGCGGGGCTGGCGGTCTGGCTGACGGCCCTGCGGTGGGGCTCGCCCAGGGCGGCCTGGGTCGCGGCGGCCGTCTATCTGACGACCCCCTGGATCTACCGGCTCGCCGCCATCCCCTACGTCGAGGGACCGCTCTGCTACTACCACGCCGCGCTGGTCTGGGCCGCCGGGATGGCCTGGTCGGCACCGGCGGAGGACCGCGCGCGGGCCTGGGCCGTCGTCGGGGGGCTCGCGGGGGGGGCGATGGCGATCAAGTATCCGGCCCTGATCTCGGCCGTCGTCCCGTTCGGCGCGGTCGCGATCGCCGCAGGCCTGAGGTCGCGGTCGTCGCGGGTTGTGTTCGCGTTCGGGATCGGGGCGGCCGTCGCGGTCGGGCCGTGGCTGGTCAAGAACGTGGCCGACACCGGCAACCCCGTCTATCCGCTCGGGTATGCCGTCTTCGGCGGGCGCGATTGGGACGCCGAGCGCCAGGCCAAGTGGGAGAACGCCCACGGCCGGAAGCCGGTCGAGACGAAAGCCTTCGTCGAGGCCGTCGTCGACGTCGCCGGCCGGTCCGACTGGCAGTCCCCCGCGCTGGCGGCGCTGGCCCCGCTGGCCCTGCTCCGGAGAGGGTCGCGGCGGGCGGCCGGGTGGATCGGGGGGTACGTCCTCTACCTGTTCCTGACCTGGTGGCTCCTGACCCACCGGCTCGATCGGTTCTGGCTGCCGCTCCTGCCGGGCCTCGCCGTCCTCGCGGGCCTCGGGGCCGACTGGTCGCGGGGCAAGGCCTGGACGGCGCTGCTCGCCTTCGTGCTGTCGGCGTCGATCGCGACGACCGCCGCCCACTGCACGACCGCGCTGGTCGCCCTCAACGAGTGGACCGGCGACCTCAACGCCATGCGGACCGGCGTCCCCCGGATGCTCGACCCCGCGCTGGCGCGGCTCGACGACGAGCTGCCGCCCGGCGCGAAGCCGCTGATCGTCGGCCAGGCGGCGGTCTTCCACCTCGGCCGGCCGATCGTCTATAACACGGTGTTCGATCGGGAGACCTTCGAGACGATCGACCGCGGCCATTCCCCCGAGGAGGTCCGGGCCGGGCTCGCCCGCCTCGGGATCAGCCACGTCTACGTCGACTGGTTCCAGATCGATCGGTTCCGGTCGCCCGGGAACTACGGGTTCACCGACCATGTGACCCCCGACCGGCTCGGGCGGCTCGTCCGCGCGGGGGTGCTCTCGAAGCCCCGGGCGCTCGGGCCGAGGCGAGACCTGTACACCGTACTTCCCCCCCGGTAAGCCGGGGCGGGCGAGGATCGAGGCCGCATGGACGCAGCGACGGTCGTCACGGGGGGCGCGGGCTTCATCGGGTCCCACCTCGTCCGTCTCCTGGCGGGCCGGGGCGAGCGGGTCGTCGTCGTCGAGCGGCCCGGTGCCGCCGTGGGGCATCTTCCCCCCGGGGTCGAGGTCGTCCGGGCCGACATCCGCGACCGCGAGGCCGTCGGCCGGGCTCTGGCCGGGGCCCGGCTCGTCTATCACCTGGCGGCGAACCCCAACCTCTGGGCCCGAGACCGCCGCGAGTTCGACGCGGTGAACCACCTGGGGACCGTCCACGTCCTCGACGCGGCGCGCGAGGCCGGGGCCGAGCGGAGCCTCCACACGAGCACCGAGAGCATCCTCACCCGCGCCCGGTCGGTCGGGCCGATCGCCGAGGACGTCGAGGTCGGCCTCCGCGACGCCGTCGGCCCCTACTGCCGGTCGAAGCTCCGGGCGGAGGCCGCGGCGATGGCGCGGGCCCGCGACGGCTGGCCGGTCGTGATCGCCAACCCGACGATGCCCGTCGGGCCGGGGGACCTGGGCACGTCGCCCCCGACCCGCCTGATCCGCGACTTCTGCCTCGGGCGCCTCCCCGCGCGGATGGACTGCACCCTCAACCTGATCGACGTCCGCGACGTCGCCGAGGGCCTCGCCCGGGCGATGGACCGGGGCCGGCCCGGCCGCCGCTACCTGCTCGGGGGCGAGAACCTGACCCTGGTCGGCCTGCTCGGGGTCCTGTCCGACCTGACGGGCGTGCCCGTCCCCCGCTGGCGGGTCCCCTACCCCGTCGGCCTCGTCGTGGCGGCCGTCAGCGAATTCCTCGCCGACCGCGTCACCGGGACGGCCCCGAAGGCGACCCTGACCGGGGTCCGCCTGACCCGCCGGACGATGCACTTCGACGCTTCGCGGAGCCTCGCCGAGCTGGGCCTGGTCCCCCGGCCCGTCCGCGAGTCGCTCGCCGACGCGGTGGCCTGGCTCCGCGAGACCGGACAGATCCCCGCCCGGGGGCGGACGCCGCATCATCCCTCACGTAGCCGTCCGGTCCGTCCCTGACCCCCCGACCACCGACCCGACCCCCCGAGGGCCCTTTCCGCCATGCCCGGCTCGACCCGAGAGCTTTTCGACGCCTTCCCCGACCCCTCGCCCGCGCTCGTCCCGATCGGCCCGGCGCAGCTCGACCGGGTCGACGACGCGCTGCACTACGGCTGGGCCTGGCATCGCCATCACTACGCCTTCCGCAAGGGGGATCGGATCCGGATCCTCGACGCCGGGTGCGGGACCGGCCTGAGCACGCTCGGCCTGGCGCGGCTGAATCCGGGGGCCGCGGTCGTCGGAGTCGACGCCTCGCCGGTCTCGCTCGGCCTCGCGCGACAAAGGGCCGAGGCCGTCCGCGTCGCCGGCCTGGAATTCGTCGAGCACGACCTGGACACCCCCCTGCCGCCGGCCCTCGGCACGTTCGACTTCGTCGTCGCGCGCGGCCTGCTGGGGACGGCCGACGACCCGTCGCCGATCCTGGCGACTCTGGCCCGCGCGCTCGACCCGCGCGGCCTCCTGCTGGCCACGTTCCCGAGCGCGGCGGGCCGGATGCCGGCCCGGCAGCTCGTCCGGGCCCTCGACGCGATCGTCCCCGCCGGGGCGGCCGTCGCCGACCGGGCCGAGGCCGGGCTCGACCTCCTGGGGTCGCTCCGCCCCGACCACCCGATCCGCCGGTTCGACGCCAGCCGCCACGGGCCCAACGGGCCGAACCTCGAGGCGTTCGTGGCGACCTATCTCAACGACCGGGAGACCGACTGGACGCTCGAGGCCGCCCTCGGCGCGGTCGAGGCGTCGGGCCTCCGCTGCCTCTACGTCGCCGACCGGGGCGCCTGGCGGCCCGATCGGGTCTTCGGCCCGGCGATCCCCGGGCGGCTCCGCGACCTGGTCGCCGGCCTCGACGAGCCCGACCTCGCCCGGCTCAAGGACGCGCTGGACATCACGATCCACCCCGACTCCTACACGCTCTACGCCTGCCCGGCCGCCTACGAGCCCCCCACCCCCGCCTGGCCCGAGGACCTCGGCCCGGACGCCCTGGACCGGCTCGTCCCGCACGCGACCGGGCTGGCCACCCCGTTCCACGTCGTCGCCGACCCCTCGGCGGACCGCGGCCGGGCGACCTACCGGACGGCCAACGGGGCGCTCGGCGAGCTGGAGGCGCGATCCGACCGCGCCCTCCGCCTCGTCGACGGCGTCCGGACCGTCGGCACCATCGAGGTCGAGATCGGCGAGGGCGCCGAGCCCGAGCCCCCCGAGGCCCGCCGGACGCGGTGGCTCGACCTGGCCAACCTCGGCTTCGTCATCCTCGAGGCCCCCGACCCGAGGCAGAACGTCGACTGCATCCACCTCGGCCGGGTCGAGGACCGGCTCGACTGCGCCTGCCCCCGCCGCTGGGTCCGCGGCTGCGAGGTCCACGGGCACTGCACGATCGCCACGGTCGGCCCGGCCGACCCGAAGTCGGCCGCCTATGGCCAGGCCCTGGGCCGGATCGGGATCTCATCCACGATCGCCTGCGATCACTGCGCCGACTACTCGCCCGAGGGGTGAGCGGCCCGGCCGTCGCGGCGAGTCCGGTCGCGCGGGCCCTGCCGCCGCCGGAGATTATCCCCGATTCGCCGCCCGACTCCGTGTCCGGTTGCCAATTATGGCCTATAACAAACATTGGTCCTGATAAGGAATTGTGCGAAATCTTCCGCCTCGGTAGGATTTTCGCCGGCATGATGGCGCGGGACCTGCCGGGGACGGTATATTGAGATCAGGAGAAAACGTCGGAGCCTCTTGCGAGTACACGCCAGTAATCCAAGAAAAATCGTGGGCAGGGCGAAAAATCGGACGGATCGTGCTGCTGATTGAGGACATGCCTCCATGCCCGCTCGTCTGGTGGCCTTGGATGAGGGCCTCGACATCCCCCTGGATCGCACCATGGTGGTCGTCGGGCGCCATCCCCAATGCGACGCCCGGCTCGACTCGCTGCGGGTCTCGCGCCACCATTGCTGCATGACGCAGGACAACGGGGAGGTGGTCGTCCGGGACCTGGGCAGCACCAATGGGATCCGGATCAACGGCCATCGCGTCGAGATCGGCCGGCTCCGCCCCGGCGACGAGCTGTCGATCGCCCACATCCGCTACCGGCTCGAGAACGGCCTGGCGCACGAGATGACCCTGGCGGACCCCGCCTCGGCCCAGGGATTCCACCACGGCGACGCGAACGGCAACGGCCGCTCGGCCCCGTCCGGCCTGCCGGGCCGCGACCCCGAGGCCGTCGATCCGCCGGCCCCGGCATTCCGGGCGTCCGAGGCGGACCCGGCCGCGGCCTTCGGCCCGAACGGCGAGGCCGACAACCCGCTGGCGGCGGCCGTCCGGGCGAGCCTCCCGGCGGGCCTCGCCGGCAAGTGCCGGATCCAGGTCATCGTCCAGATGGACGGCCACCAGCACATCGAGCCGGAGGTCCCAGCGGCATGGCGGCCCGACTCGTCCCCCTGAACCTCGGCGCCACGCCCGCCCCCGTCATCTCGCTGCAACGGCCGGTGGTCCTGATCGGCCGCCACCCCGAATGCGACGCCCGGATCGACAGCCCCCAGGTCTCGCGCCGGCACTGCTGCGTCGCCCTCGCGTACGACCGGGTCATGATCCGCGACCTCGGCAGTCGCAACGGGGTCCGGGTCAACGGGCGGCCCGTCGAGGAGTCGACGCTCCGCCCCGGCGACGAGGTCGCGATCGCCCAGTTCCTCTACCGCCTGGAAGATATCCCGGCCCCGGCCCCGGCCGCTTCCCCTCCTCCGCCGGCCCCCCCTCCGACCACGCGTCGGCCCCCCCCACCGCCGGACGACGGATTCGACGAGCTGATCCCGCTCGACGAGGACTGACCGGCCGCCGTCACCGGGAAATCTCGATCGCGATTCCACCGGGACGGGCACGGCGCTTGCATTTGTCGTATCATGATGGACGGTTCCGGGCCGCCTTCCCCGCGGCCCGGCCCGCGGGAGCGAGGGTTAGTCCCCCGCCGATCCGTCGCAACCTGATCCACGCCAGAGGAGACGCTCCATGCTTCGCGGTCATCGGATTGTCCTGGGGGTGCTGGCCGCCTTGGCCCTCCCGGCCCTCGAATCGGGGGCCCAGTACAGCTACCCGTACGGCAACGGATACGGCGGCTACGGATTCGGCGGGTTCGACGGGTCGGTCAATGGCGACATCGCGCGCGGCATGGGGGCCTTTGCCGCCGGCGCCGGGACCTACAACTACAACACGGCGGTGGTCAACTCAGTCAACTCCGACACCGTCATGCGGTACAACAACTACATCTACCAGTCGCAGCTCGAGGCGAACGCCCGCGAGCATGCCTTGCTCGCCCGCCGCCAGGGCCGCGAGAACGCCTCGACCGCCACGGCCCAGCAGATCGCCCAGCGGCTCCGCGACAACCCCGGCTCGGCCGACATCGACAGCGGGGCGGCCCTCAACGCGATCCTCGACCAGCTCTCCGCGCCGGGGATCCTCTCGGGGTCGACCCTCCGGCTCGCCAACGCCAAGGTCGAGGCCAGGCTGATCAAGGACATCCCGTTCCGCGACGCGACCGACGCGATCACCATCACCCTCTCGCAGCTCACCGACGACAAGAGCTGGCCCGACGCCCTCCGCGACCCGAAGCTCGACGCCGAACGCCAGGCCTACTCCAAGGCCGTCGCCGACGCGCTCGAGGAAGACAAGAACGGCGACCTCTCCGCCGCCACCGTCGCCAAGGTCCGCCAGGCGGTCGCCGACCTCTACCGGCGCGTCGGCGAGACGATCCCCGTCACCCGCCAGCCGGATCACCTCCAGGCGATGAACTATCTGAAGGGCCTGGCCGGGTTCTCGCGGATGCTCGAGCGGCCGAACGTCGACAAGGTCATCGCCGAGCTGGAGAAGATCGAGACGACGAGCGTCGGTAACCTGATCGCGTTCATGCACAGCTACAACCTCCGATTCGGGGCGGCGACCACGGCGCCGCAGAAGGCGGCCTACGCCCAGCTCTACCCGATCATGGCCGGCACCCGCGAGAAGCTCCTGGGCAAGCCCGGCGAGGGGACCAACAACGCCAACGCCCCGGCGACCCCGGCCGCCCCGGCCGCGGGCGCCGTGACGCCCGCGTCGCCGACGGAACTCTTCCACGGGATCGACCCGCAACACCTCCACCCCGGACAGATCCCGGCCCGCCCGACCCCGGGCCCCGAGGCCACGCCCAACACCCCCGCACCTCCGAAGTAACGTCGACCGGAGGTCGAACGCGGGCACGCCCCGGCGCCCGCCCCTAACTGAGCTTGTCAACCAGGCCCCGCCTCCCGGAATCGCCGGCGGCGGGGCTTCGGCGTCTCGGCCTCCCGGCGTCGGAGGGGGTGCCGTGGCCCCATCGGGATCGACGGCCGGCCCGGTGCGCGCCGCGTTGACACAAGATTCAACGCTCTCCTATAATGCCGCTTCGGTCGTGGCAGGGACCGCCGGGCGAGGGCGGGAGGCCGGGCCGCCGTCGACGGGCGGCCGTCGAGGACGGCCCGGCCGGTCGACCTCACGCGTCGGCACGCGACCCGGCCCGTCCGGGCCGTCGCCGCCGATCCTCTTCTCATCCAGCCGGGAGTGGCACGAATGGCGGTCCGCGTCGGTATCAATGGGTTCGGTCGGATCGGGCGCCTGGTCTTCCGCGTCATGGCGGCGTCGCCCAACGACTTCGAGATCGTCGCGATCAACGACCTGTCCGACGCCAAGAACCTGGCCCTCCTGCTCAAGTACGACAGCGTCCACGGCCGGTTCGACGGCACGGTCGAGGCCGGCGAGGGGTCGCTGATCGTCAACGGCAAGGAGATCCGGATCACCCAGGAGAAGGACCCCGCCAACCTCCCGTGGAAGGCCCTGGGCTGCCAGATCGCCCTGGAGTCGACCGGGTTCTTCACCAACAAGGCCTCGCTCCAGAAGCACATCGACGCCGGCGCCCACCGCGTCGTCCTCAGCGCCCCGGCCAAGGACAAGCTCGACGCCACGATCGTCCTGGGTGTGAACGACCAGACGCTCAAGCCCGAGCACCGGATCGTCTCCAACGCCTCGTGCACGACCAACTGCCTCGCCCCGATGGCGAAGGTCCTCCACGAGAGCTTCGGGATCGAGAAGGGCCTGATGACCACCTGCCACGCCTACACCAACGACCAGCGCGTGGCCGACCAGATCCATTCCGACCCGTACCGGGCCCGCTCCGCGGCGATCAACATCATCCCCTCGACCACCGGCGCGGCGAAGGCCGTCGGCGAGGTGATCCCCGACCTCAACGGCAAGCTCACCGGCTACTCCCTCCGCGTCCCCGTGCCCGACGGCTCGATCGTCGACCTGACGTGCATCCTCAAGAAGGACGTGACGAAGGACGAGGTCAACGCCGCCATCAAGGCCGCCGCCGACGGCCCGATGAAGGGGATCCTCGAGTACGCGACCGACCCGCTCGTCTCCAGCGACATCATCGGCAACCCCCACTCGTCGATCTTCGCGGCCGACTGGACGACCGTCATCGGCGGCAACATGGTCAAGACGATCTCCTGGTACGACAACGAGTGGGGCTACTCGACCCGGACCGCCGAGCTGATCACCCGGCTCGCCAAGCTCGGCTGATCGATCCGGCCTCCCGCCCGAGGCTCGCCCCTTCCCCCGCACCGGGAGCGGGCCGGCCCGGCGAACGGGACGGCATGCGCCCCCTCCACCGAGGACAACCCCCTTGCCCAAGCAGACGATTCGCGACCTGGCGCTCGACGGCCGCAAGGTCCTGGTCCGGGTCGACTTCAACGTCCCCCAGGCCAAGGACGGCGAGGTCTCCGACGACCGTCGGATCAAGGCCGCGTTGCCCACCCTCCGCTATGCCCTGGAGCACGGGGTGGGCCTGATCCTCGTCAGCCACCTCGGCCGGCCGGCCGGCGACCCCGCGGGGGACGCCCCGTTCAAGCTCGACAAGGTCGCCGCCCGCCTCTCCGCGCTGATCGGCCGGCCGGTGACGAAGGTCGACGACACCGTCGGCCCGCTCGCCAAGGCCGCCGCGAGGTCGCTCCGGCCCGGCGGGATCGTCGTCCTCGAGAACGTCCGGTTCAACCAGGGCGAGAAGAAGGGCGACCGAGGCTTCGCCGCGGAGCTGGTCGCCCTAGCCGACGCCTACGTCAACGACGCCTTCGGCACCTGCCACCGCGACGAGGCCTCGATGGTCGCCGTCCCCGAGGGCTTCCCCCCCGAAGCCCGCGCCATCGGCTTCCTCGTCGAGAAGGAGTTGCAGATCCTCGCGACCCTCCTCGGCGACCCGAAGCCGCCGATGGTGTCGGTCATGGGCGGGGCGAAGGTCTCCGACAAGATCCTGATCATCCAGAACCTGCTGCCGAAGGTCGACAGGCTCCTCGTCGGCGGCGCGATGACCTACACCTTCCTCAAGGCCCAGGGGCACTCGACCGGCAAGAGCCGCGTCGAGGCCGACCGCCTCGACGAGGCCAGGCACCTGCTCGAGCTGGCCGGCCCGAAGCTCGTCCTGCCGGTCGACCACCTCGTGGCCGACGGAATCGAGGCGACGGCGAAGACGCAGGTCGTCGCCGGGTCGGACATCCCCGACGGCCTGTTCGGGCTCGACATCGGCCCCGAGACGGTCAAGGCCTACGCGAAGATCATCGAGGGGGCGGGGACGGTCGTCTGGAACGGCCCGATGGGCAAGTTCGAGGACGAGCCGTTCCGGGCCGGGACCCGGGGGGTCGCGGAGGCGCTCGCGGCGTCGATGGGCGTGACCGTCGTCGGCGGCGGCGAGACGGCCGAGGCGGTCGAGGGGTTCGGCCTCGCCGACAAGGTCAGCCACGTCTCGACCGGCGGCGGAGCCTTCCTCGAGTCGCTCGAAGGGAAAACGTTCAACTCCTTGCGGGCGATTCCCGATCGTTGAAAGATCGGGGACCCCTCGTCCCGTCCGGCAGGCCCGCCGGGGGAAATGGATCGCTCGGATGACGTTGGATCGATGGTCGGAGGCGGCCCGCGCCGCCCGTTGCAACGCCTGGGACGCGGCCGATCGGCCGGTCGTCACCCCGTCGCTGCTCAACTGCGACTTCGCCAGGGTGGCCGACGAGCTGGCCGCCCTGGAGGCCGCCGGCGCGGTGGGAGTCCATCTGGATGTGATGGACGGCCACTTCGTCCCGAACCTCAGCTACGGGGCGCCGGTGGCGGCGAATTGGCGGGGGGTGACCGACCTGCCGTTCGACACCCACCTGATGATCTCCGACCCCGGCCGCTACCTCGACGACTTCGTCCGCGCCGGCTGCGACACGCTGATCGTCCACATCGAGGTCCTGCCCGAGCCGGTGCCGGTCCTCCGGCGGATCCGGGCGGCCGGCTGCCGGGCCTCGCTCGCGCTGAACCCGCCGACTCCGCTGGCGGCGATCGAGTCGTTCCTCGACGAGGTCGACGCCGTGCTCGTGATGAGCGTGATGCCCGGCTTCGGCGGCCAGAAGTTCGACGCGACGGTCCTGGCCAAGGTCCAGGCGCTCCGCGCGGGCCGGCCGGGCCTGCCGATCTCGATCGACGGCGGGATCAGCCCGTCGACCGCGGCCGACGCCGTGCGGGCCGGGGCGACCCAGCTGGTCGCCGGCTCGGCGGTCTTCCGCGACGATGGCAACTACGCGGCGGCCCTGGCCGAGTTGGCCGAGGGGGCCCGCCGCGGCGGCCCGAGAGGCGGTGCCCCGGCCGGGTCGGCCGGGCCGCCGTCAGACGCATGACCCAGGTGGTCCTCATCCGCCCCGGCGCGACCGTCTACGACGAGCAGAACCGGGTCCAGGGCGCCCTCGACCTCCCCCTGAGCGACCGCGGCCGCGCCGAGGTGGTCGCCCTGGCCGGCCGGCTCGCCGGCCAGGAACTCGCCGCGCTCTACTCCGGGCCGAGCGAGAGCGCCCTCCGCACGGCCGAGGCCGTCGGCCGGGCCCTGGGCCTCCGCCCCCGCCGGATCGACGAGTTCCGCAACCTCGACCAGGGGCTCTGGCAGGGCCTCTGCGTCGACGAGATCCGCCGTCGCCACCTCAAGGTCTTCCGCCAGTGGCTCGACGACCCGTTCGCGGTCCTCCCGCCCCAGGGCGAGGACGCCGCGCACGCGCTGGACCGGGTCAACGCCGTGCTGAAGCCGATGGTCAGGCGGCATCGCGACGAGGCGATCGGCCTGGTCGCGTGCGAGCCGATCGCCCAGCTGATCGCCGCGCAGCTCCGCCGCGACCCCCACGTCCAGCTCGACGACCACGTGCCGACCGGCGGCTTCGAACGCATCACGGTCGCCCCCGAATGGGGCCGCAACGGAGAGGCGGGATGATTAAGATGGACGGACCCATCGACGACGGCGACGGACTCGCGGGCCGCGAGCGTCCCCGCGCCGAGGTCGCGCGGGTCGGCCGGGCCGGCGGGGCCCTCGCCCCCGGCCCCGGGCCGGCGATCGGAGTCAAATCGACCATGGCGCGGAAGAGCGGCGGCCCGAGCAACCCCTGGCACGGTCACTTCGAGCCCAAGCGCGTCCCCGAAGATGTCTGGATGCGCTGCGACCGGTGCGGGGCGATGCTCTTCCGCAAGCAGGTGGTCGAGAACCTCAACGTCTGCCCCGAGTGCGACCACCACTTCACCGTCACCGCCGTCGACCGGATCAATCAGCTCCTCGACGCCGACACCTTCGAGGAGTGGTTCGCCGACCTCCGCCCGGGCGACCCGCTCGAGTTCAACGACCGCCGCCCCTATCCCGACCGGGTCAAGGCCGAGCAGGAGCGCACCGGGCTGAACGAGGCGGCCGTCGTCGGCCAGGGGTTCATCAAGGGGATCCGGGTCGTCTTCGGCGTGACCGACAGCTCGTTCATCATGGGGAGCATGGGCTCAGTCGTCGGCGAGAAGCTCACCCGGGCCGTCGAGGAGGCGACCCGCCAGCGGCTCCCGGTCATCATCGTCAGCGGCTCCGGGGGCGGGGCCCGGATGCACGAGGGGATCTTCTCACTGATGCAGATGGCCAAGGTCTCGCAGGCGATCGGCCGCCACGGCCGGTCCGGCGGCCTGTACATCAGCGTCCTGACCCACCCGACGATGGGGGGCGTCGCCGCCAGCTTCGCCTCGCTCGGCGACGTGATCCTGGCCGAGCCCCGCGCCCTGATCGGCTTCGCCGGCCCCAAGGTCATCCAGCAGACCGTCCGCGTCCAGCTCCCCGAGGGCTTCCAGACCAGCGAGTTCCTCCTGGCCCAGGGCTTCCTCGACCGGATCGTCCCGAGGAAAGACCTCCGCAGTCTGCTGGCCCAGCTGATCGACTACGTCTCGCCATGAAACTCATAACCATGCCGATCGCGTGAGCGAAGGATGGCCTCGTGAAGGCGAACGAGACGAACTTCCAGCAAGTGATCGAGGGGGCCAAGCAATACGTCGTCCCGCTCTTCCAGAGGCCCTACTGCTGGGAGAAATCGCAGTGGGCGACGCTCTGGAACGACCTCGTCGAGATGCTCGACGCCGACCGACCGCAGACTCATTTCCTCGGGGCGATTGTCACGCTCCAGACCCAGTCAGTCCCGGAAGGAGTCCCGAAATTCCTCCTCATCGACGGACAGCAGAGGCTGACCACGGCCTTCATCCTGCTGACGGCCATCCGCGATGTCGCGCGCGATGAATCCCGGGATGAGTTGGCGGAGGAGATCGAGCAGAGCTTCCTGGTTAACCGATTCAAGAAAGATAATGATTATCACAAATTATTACCAACCCAGGTTGATCGTCCCGCCTTCCTGTCGCTCATAGGGGGAAAAGGTGCGGTCCCCGAAGGTCGGATCGGGGCGGCATACAGCTTCCTCTCACGCAAGGTCCGAGACGCTGGCATCGACCTTGAGGTCCTGAAGAGCACCCTCATCGAACGCCTCTCGGTCGTCAGCATCACGCTCGGCTCGGACGACAATCCGTACCTGGTCTTCGAAAGTCTTAACGCAAAGGGTGAGCGCCTTACCCAGGCCGATCTCATCCGCAATTTCTTCTTCCTGAAAATCCACTCCGGTGCCCAGGAGGAGATGCACCGACGTTATTGGTTGCCCATGGAAGAGGCATTGGGCGAGCAACTTACTGAGTTTATACGTCATTTCATCATCAGTCAGGACGGAAGCTTCCTGCGCGGTGACTCGGTCTATTTTCGGCTCAAAGCACGGCTCGGCGGCGGCGATGCGATTGGATTGCTACGGACGTTGCACGCGGCGGCGCAGCACTACCGTCGACTCCTGCATCCGGGAAGCGAGCCCGCGAAAGATCTCTCGACGGCGCTGGCCGCTCTCGGTCGACTCGAAGTCACGACGAGTTACCCCTTTCTCCTCCGCTGTTATGAGGAACTCGAGGCGCGCCGGCTCGATGCGGGCGAGTTTTCCAACATCGTTGCCTTGATCGAGAACTATATCGTCAGGCGTTTCGTCTGCTCAATTCCCACCAATCAACTCAACAAAATCTTTCCAGGCTTGTATAACCAGATCCGACGTGAGGCACATCCGAGCCTCTATGAGGGTCTCCGCTCTATCCTGGCAGGCCGCGGGTATCCCAAGGATGTTGAGTTCCGAAAAAATCTCGTCGAGGGCACTCTCTACGGTTCCGGCGACCGGCAGGCCAAACTCCGTTTCATCCTCGAGCGGATCGAGCGTCGCTTGGCAGACAAGGAGCCCCCGGAACTCGGCAATACCAGCGTCGAGCATGTGATGCCGCAGACGCTCACTGATACCTGGCGTTCCGACTTGGGCGAAGAGTGGGAGTCCACGCACGCGCTCTGGCTCCATACGCTCGGCAACCTCACGCTCACAGGCTACAACTCGGAGCTGTCCAACGACGATTTTCGGACCAAGAGGAGCAGGTTGATTTCCGGGACTTTGCACCTGAACAAGACGTTCGAGGGATTTGCCTCGTGGAGCGCATCGGAGATCAAGTCACGCGCGGAACTCATGGCCGATCGAGTTCTCGCCATCTGGCCCTATGTTGGAGCCGATCAATCGGCTGAGGTCGTCGACGTCCCGAAGGGCCAGAAGCCCGTCCGCTTGAGGATTCTCGGCAGGAACCTCGCCGTCTCCACCTGGCGGGACGTGCTCGAAGGCACGGTCAATGAAGTCGTCGAGGCAGACCCCGACGTGTATCCCGCCCTCTGCAAGGAATTATCAAGTCACGTGGGCGACGAGAGGATGCGGTTCCGAGAGGCGCGACAGCTACGCAACGGAGGTTTCATCAACGTCAACCTGTCGGCAGAGGGTATCGCTCGCCTGTGCCAACGAATCCTGATCACGGCGGAGATGGCCGGGATGGAGTGGGAGGTCGAAACGGCGTAGTTCGGCCCCGCAAGCTCACCCTCCGTCTCGTCATGGATCCGATCGTCGAGCCTCGAACGCTTTCTGAAGCGATCCTTGTTCCTCACGAACCGGCGTTTCCATTTCAGAGTTAGAAGCCATGCTTTGGTCCGGAATGCTCGGTCTGTGGATCAGGCGAGCACGCCGCCGGCGGGGTTGCCCCGGCCGTCCTGGCCGATCAGCCGGAGCAGGACGTTTTCCTGCGGGTAGGCGTGGCCGGGGAACTGCCGGAACCCCTCGGCCTGACCGACGCCGATCTCGGCCCCCCGGGCCGCGCCCCAGGCCTGCTGGTTGTCGAGGTACTCGTCGATCCCGTGGTGCTTGAGCAGCCAGTTCCGCTGGCTCGCGTGGCGGGCGAGCATCTCCCGCTTGAGGGCGAAGACCGCGGTGACGTCGACGTGGAAGGCGGGCGGGACGGGCCGGCCCTCGCGGTCGCGGCCGTCGAGCGGGTCGATGAAGTAGAGGTAGGGGATCCGCGGCAGCGGCGGGGCGGGCTCCCACTGGCGGGTCGCGTAGTTCGGGATCGGCGCGGCGAAGCAGGCGTCGCGGACGAGCAGGCTGGTCATCTCGTGGTCGGCGTGATAGTCCGAGGGGGGGGCCGTCAGGACCACGTCCGGGCGGGCCCGCCGGAGGAACTCGACGACCTTGCGCCGCGACTCGTCGTCGTTGAACACCGCCAGGTCGCGGAATTCGAGGCAATGGGCCTCGGCCCCGATCAGGGCCGCCGCGGCCCGGGCCTCGCCCCGGCGGATCTCGGCGATCGCCGACGAGTCGTGCTCGGCGCTGCCGCAGTCGCCCGGCGTCATCGTGGCGATCGTGACGTGGCACCCCGCCCTCGCCAGCAGGACGAGCGTCCCGGCGCAGAGGAACTCGACGTCGTCGGGATGGGCGTGGATCGCCAGGACGCGGGCGGGGGGCGTCTCGGCCTCGGGCTCGGGCATGGTCGGGGCCTCGCGGTCGTTGCGGTTTGTCCCCCCGGTTTATCGCAGCCCGACCCCCGAGGGCAAGGCCCTCGCGACACTCCGCGACCGGCCGGACGACCGCGCGAGTCGTGCCGGCCGGACGGATTTCCGAAAAATGTTCTGGCGTGCGCTAAGCGACCGCTGTACATTAGCCATCATAGGGCCAGGTGGTGATCGTCCGTCCGGTGGTGTCCATCTGATTGTCCGATCAACCGACCTGGGCGGCCCCCCGACGCGCCTCGTGGCACGCGGGCAGTCTGGCCTCGGGTCGACGGATTGGCCCCCTCCCGCACCGGAGCACTCCCGATGGCCGACCTCGACTCCCTCACGTCACGCCAGAGTGAGATCTACCGCTTCATCCGCGACAAGATCCAGGGCCGGGGCTACGGCCCAACGGTCCGCGAGATCGGCACCGAGTTCAAGATCAAGAGCCCCAACGGGGTGATGTGTCACCTCAAGGCGCTCCAGAAGAAGGGCCTGATCCACCGCGAGCCGAACATGTCGCGGGCGATCCAGCTCCTCGACGATCCGACCTCCGCCCCCGCGCAGCAGCAAGGGGTCAAGCTCGTCGGCCGGATCGCCGCCGGGGCCCTGGCCGAGGCGATCGAGCAGGACGAGGAGCTGAGCTTCTCCGAGTGGGAGGGGGCCGAGGACAAGTTCGCGCTCAAGGTGACGGGCGAGTCGATGATCGACGAGCACATCGCCGACGGCGATTACGTGATCATCCATCGCCAGGTCACGGCCCGCGACGGCCAGATCGTCGCCGTCCGCGATGAGGACGGCGCGGCGACCCTGAAGTACATCTACAAGGAAAAGAACCGGGTCCGGCTCGAGCCGGCCAACAAGGCGATGAAGCCGTTGTATCGCGACAAGGTCGATATCCTCGGCGTCCTCGTCGGCGTCGTCCGCAAGTATTGACCCCCCGGGACGACCGGGCGGTCGGGCATTGATCGGCCCTCGACGCGCCGGGCCTCTCCGCGGAAGGGGCCCGGCCGTCGGGGTCGATATCGCCAGCAGGTCGCAGAGAGTCAGGTCGGGGCGAGTTGGCCGCCATGCGGGAGCAGGCCTGGAGATGGTCCGATGATCAGGCCTGGACGACTCCTCCCCCGGTTCGCTAGCCTTGGGCCACGCCCGTCGAGGGGACTCTCCGGAGGCCCGACTCGGCGCGAGGAGACTGGCGGGGACCGTTGTGCGGACGTCTTCGATCCCGGGCAATCCCGGACGTCCGCACAACGGTCCCCGCACCCCTCACCCTCGACCGCCGGCTCACCCCCGGCCCTGCCCCCGCGCGTCGCCGGGGTTCTGTCGTCGCGACACGCGCGTTTTGGTCAAGGATTTCCAGACGTGCCCGATCCCTCCGCCCCCCCCGACTTCGTCCGCCTGTTCACCGACGGCGCGTGCAGCGGCAACCCCGGCCCGGGCGGCTGGGCCTACATCCTCAACCACCCCGCGAGCGGCCAGACCCGCGACGCCTCGGGGGCCGAGCCCGCGACGACCAACAACCGGATGGAGCTGACCGGCGTGATCGAGGGGCTCGCGAGCCTCAAGCGGCCCTGCCGGGTCGAGCTGGTGACGGACAGCCAGTACGTCGGCAAGGGGATCGCCGAGTGGATGCCCAAGTGGAAGGCCCAGGGCTGGCGACGCAAGGAGGGGAACGCGCTGAAGCCGGTGATCAACCTCGACCTCTGGCAGCGGATCGACGAGCTGGTCGCCACCCACAAGGTCGAGGTCAAGGTCGTCCTCGGCCACAACGGCCACCCCGAGAACGAGGCGTGCGACCGGATGGCCGTCGCGGCCTACAGAGAACTCAAGAAGGGGTTCTGACCCCGCAAAACCGGGGGGTCGGCGAATCGGAGGGCCCCGGGTCTCAGGGACGGCCCGTCCTGGGATCGACCCCGCCGATCAGCCCTAGTTTGCGGGCGTCGAACCGGTTGACCGCGGCGGCGCCGAATTCCGGATCGAGCCTCTCGCCCGGCTCGTAGAGGACGGTCAAGTCGCTGACGTCGCGGTCGACTCGCCCCTCGAGGGACCCCGGGTTGTAGGGGCTGGCGCACTCGTTCTTCGGCGAGAGCCGGTAGCCCTGGACGGGGCTATAGACGCTGTAGATCTCGCTCGGGAGCCCCTCGAACGTGAACCGGCCCTCCCCATCGACTTCGGTCATCTGTCGATCCCATGCCCAGTTACGCGAGACAGAGACGCGAGTATGAGCGGGTATTGGTTTTCCGTCGGAGAGGACGATCCGGCCCGAGAGCCGATGGCCCGGCCCGACAGCCAGGTCGCCGACATCCGCGGTCGTCCCGTCGCCCCCGGCCTGCACCTGGACGATCCGCACGCTCCCGGAAGTCTTCAGGCTGTTCATGATGCCGTAGACGCGATAGTTTTCGTCCGGGGCCACGTTGCTGAACAAGAAACGCCCCGATCCGTCGGTGGCAATTTCCTCGGAGCCGAGGAAGGTCCAGGCAATCCGGCTCGACTGGACCATGCCGACGACGACGCCCGGGAGCGGCTTGCCGTCGCGGAGGACCCGACCGGTCACGCCGACTCCGCGGCCGAGACGCAGCTCATGGACCGCGTCCCCGGGCGGGAGTTTGCTGAAGACGTGGGGGGCGAGCCCGCGGGCGTTGACCCGGACGCTGATGTGCTCCGCCGGAGATCGGGACGTCAGGGCGAACTCCCCGCGCAGGTTCGTCACCGCGAGAGGGTCGACGATCCCCGGCGCGAACCCCGAGTAGGCTTCGGTCTTGAACTCGATCGGCCAGACCCGGGCACCGACCACCGGGCTCCCTCCCGGGTCGATGACCCGCCCGCGGATCGAGTGCCGCGGCCCGTAACGCTTCGGATCGAGCCGCGACAACCGCGCCTCGATCGGCCCTTTGCGCGGGTCGACCTTCTCCACGAAGGTCGGGTCGTACCCTTCGCTCACCACGAGGACGCGGAAGATCAGGGACGGGTCGAGGGAGCGGATGAGGAAGGACCCGTCGTCGCCGGTCTCCGCCGACTTGCCGCAGTCGGCGTAGCAGGACGGACAGAACGGGTTCACGCCGACCCGGGCCCCGGCCGTGTACATCATGACGCGGGCCCCGGCGACCGGGTCGCCCGAGGCGTCGAGGACCCTGCCGCCGAGGTCGGGCCGGCCGGTGGCCGACGCCAGGGTCGCCGCGAGGAAGATCAATGCTGACATCCGAATCCTCTCCCGCAAGGTGGTGACGTCGGCATCGAGCAGGCCCCGGTCGATCCATCGCCGCAAATTGTTCACGTATCCCGATGGATCATACCACGATCTCGGCGGGGATCGAAAAGACTTCCTGCCGCGGGCCGTCGCGATCGGGGGCCATCCGCGCTCAGCCGAGCACGGAGGCCACCGCGTCGCGGGCCCGCTTCATCAGCGGGCTGTCGGGGCTGGAGGGGCCGGGCACGTAGTGGAGCGAGGCGGCGGCGAGGACGTGGCGCCACTTCGGGTCGGAGGCGAGCTGGGCCTCCTCCCAGATCGCGGCGCCGTACTTGTAGTCATGGCTGTCGCGGCCCTTGCGGAAGATCATCCGCCGCGAGGCCGCGAAGATCGCCCCCGGGGAGCCGCCGGCGACGAGGTAGCCGAGGGCCTTGCGGGCGGCCGTCGTCCGGTCCTTGCCGATCGCGTCGAAGACCTCGGCGACCCCCTCGTCCCCCTTCGTCTCGACGGCGAGCGGCTCGATCGCGTCGAGGCCCGGGCCGCCCGCCGGCTTGATCCGGTCGCGGTAGAAGGGGAGCCAGCCGACGGCCTGGAGCAGGGCGAGCTTCCGCGTCGAGTCGTCGCCGCTCGCCCCGTAGATGGAGTGCAGGGCGTTGCACGCGGTCACGGCGTGCAGCGCGATGATCCCCGGGTTCTTCGCCAGGAGTTCGCTGCCGCCGAGGATGACGGCGTCCCAGATCGACTCGGGCGCGACCCCGGCGTTGAGCAGCCCGAGCGCCTCGGCCGAGGCGGCCTCGGGCTCGGCCGTCCGGATCGTCGCGAGCAGCGACCGGGTCGCGCCGGGGTCGGGCCGGCCGATCGACCAATCCTCGCGGACCTTCTTGACGTTGGCGAGGTTCGCCTCGTAGGGGCCGACGGCGACGGGGCGGGCGTCCCCCTGGAGGTCGAGCAACCCGAAGGCGAGCGAGCGGAGGACCGGCTCGGCGTGCTGCCAGCCGATCGTCTGCAAGGTCCGCCAGCACTGGGCCGCGAAGATCGCCTTGTGGCCGATGTTGCGCTGGTCGCGGACGGCGTATCGCCAGACCGACTCCATCGTCTCGCCCGCGCCGGCCGACCGGGCGAGGGCGGCGATGGCGACGTCGGCGCCGTCGTTGTCCCAGGCGTACATGGCCCGGGCGAACGCCTCGCGGGCGGCGTGCGGCCTCGGCAGCCTCGCCTCGTCGACCTTGTTCAGGGTCCAGTCGCCCTCCTTGACGTCCTGCGACTGCGATCCCTTGAAGTTGTCGAGGGCCCAGAAGAGGGGCAAGAGGCGCTCGTCGACGGCGGCGGCCTGGCCGAGGAGGTGGGCCGAGTTGATCACCATCACCGCATGGAACTTGAAGCCGACGGGGCGGGGCTTGATGTTGCGGATGCCGGCGAGGAAGAGGCCGGAGAGCAGGTCGCGGTACGAGAGGCCGCCCTTGAGGCGACGGAGCGCCTCGTCGAAGATCCGCTCGCGGGGCGTCTCCTCGATCCAGCGGACGACGGGCTCGATCTCGGGCCGGAAGGTGACGGCCTCGGGCCCGACGGCGAGGTCGGCCGCCCGGGTCGGCGTGACCCGCGCCAGCGCGGCGACGGGGCCGAGCCCCGCCCCCAATCCGAGTGCGGACGCCGATTGCAGGAACCTTCGACGACGGATCCCCATCGCGGGCCTCCTTCTCTTTGATCGATCGCGCTCGGGCTCGGATGTCGGGCCGCCTCGCGGGCGCCGACCCGCGCCCATTATGAGCGTGGCCCGGTCGCCGCCGCCAGCCTGTCGGCGACGACGGGCGTCGCGGCGGCCTGGACGGCCGGCCTGCCCGTCGCGACGAGGTAGATCCCCGTCCCGACCAGGCCCGCGCCGACGACCAGGGGCGTGGTGAACGGCTCGCCGCGGATGAGGGTCCCGAGGCCGATCCCGAACAGGGGGGTCAGGAAGGCCACCGTCGCCAGCCGACCCGCCGGGTAGCGCCCGAGCAGGACGATCCAGAGGCTGAAGCAGACGCCCGAGCTGGCGAGCCCCTGATAGAGGACGCCCCAGACGGCCTCGCGCGTGAAGTGGTAGCTCCCCGTCCCCTCGACGGCTAGGCTGTAGGCGGTCGTCAGGGCCAGGGCGACGATCGACTGGGTGAACAGGAGGGTCCGCGCCGGGACCCTCGGGAAGGTGAGCTTCTGGGCGATCGTCTGGATCCCGAAGACCAGCCCCGAGCACAGGACCACGAGGTCGCCCACCAGGCCGCCCCCGAGCCGGAGCTGCTTGGCGAGGATGACCGCGACCCCGATCGCGGCCGAGCCGAGCCCCAGGACCCCGCGGGTGCCGAGGTGCTCGCCCAGGAGCAGCCAGGCGAGCGGGGCGACGACGAGCGGGTGGATGTTGATGAACACCGACGATCGGCCCGCCTCGCTGTGGCTGGTCCCCCAGTTGAACGTGCCGATCTGGATGGCGGTGAACACGCCGTGGACGGCGATCAGCCACCAGTCGCGGCGGGGTCGGGAGAAGCCGGTCCCGCCCCGGGCGCAGACCCAGGCGACCACGGGCAGGCTGATGGCGAACCGGAGCGCCGCGCCGCCGATCGGCGGCAGAGCCCCGTCGGCGATGCAGAACTTGGCGGCGACGGCGTTACCGCCCCAGAGGGCACAGCAGAGCACGGCCCCGGCCAGCCCCGCGGCGTCGAGCGGTCGGGGCGAGTCCGGTCCGGGCATGGTCGATCGGCCGTCGGGCAGGAGATCCGGGCGGGGCGGCCGTCGTCCCGGCCGCGATCGGCGGATTGTCGCGGCCCGGGCCGGCGATTGTCAACCCGGGCCGCGGACGGCCCGGAGGCCGGAACCGGATTTGCCTGCCGGAAGGCCCATCGGGCGGCCGACCCGGGCTCATCGCCCTCGCGGCCGGCCCGGGCAAGACACCTGGAGTCTTCCGCGATGCAGGCGCTTCATCGCCGGTCGATCCGCGTCCTCACGGTCGGTATCGCGTTGGTCGGGGTGGCCTTCACGCCGGGGTGGACGTCGGGGGACGACCCGGCCCCGTCGTCGCCGACGGCCGCCGTCCCTCCGGCGGATCGACGGCCCGAAAGCCCCGTCGGGCCCCGACGCCCCGGGCTCGGACAGGCCCGGGACGTTGCCGGTCCGGGTCCGGGTGCGGGTGCCGGCGTCGCGGCGACGGCACCGGCCGAGGCCCACCGGTCGATCGCGGGCGAATTCTTCGAGAACCTCCGGCACAACCTGTTCAAGCCGCTCCTGCTCTTCTTCTACCTCGGGTTCCTGTTCCCGATCCTCAAGGTCAGCTTCGAGTTCCCCCAGGTGCTCTACCAGGGGCTGACGATCTACCTCCTGCTCGCGATCGGCTGGCACGGCGGCGAGGAGCTGGCCTCGCTCCCGCCGCAGACGCTCGCGCACGCGCTCGGGTTCATGCTCGTCGGCTTCGCCCTGAACTTCGGGATCGGGATGCTCGCGTTCGCGGGCCTGAATGCGTTCACGAAGCTCCGGAAGGTCGACAAGGCGACGGTCGCGGGCTATTACGGCTCGGACTCGGCCGGGACGTTCGTGACCTGCCTGGGGGTCCTCACCACCGCGCGGATCGCCTATGCGGCGTACATGCCGGTGATGCTCGCCATCATGGAGATCCCCGGCTGCCTCGTGGCCCTGATCCTGGTCGCGAGGCTCCGCCGGCAGGGGATGGACCCGCGCGGGAACCTCCCGGGCGAGCCCGGCTACGACCCGAACGCCGCCCCCGGTCCCGCGCTCGACGAGCACGGGGCCGCCGCGGCCCGCGCGTCGATCGAGTCCGACCGGAAGATCTCGCTCCAGGGTGCCGAGGAGCCGAGGCCCGCTGCGGGCCCGTCGAAGGGGTCGGCCGGGATTTTCGACCCGACGATGCTCCGCGAGGTCTTCCTCAACCCGGGCCTCTGTCTCCTCTTCGGCGGGATCGCCATCGGCTTCATCAGCGGGTTGCAGGGGCCGGGCGTGACCCGGGAGGACGACAACTTCTTCGTCTCGCTCTTCCAGGGTGCCCTCTGCCTCTTCCTGCTGGAGATGGGGATGACGGCGTCGCGGAAGCTCCGGGATCTCCGGACGGCCGGGCTCGGCTTCGTCCTGTTCGCGATCCTGGCGCCCAACGTCTTCGCGACGATCGGGATCGCGGTGGCCCACCTCTACGCATCGCTCACGCACACGCCGTTCGAGCTGGGGACCTACGTCCTGTTCGCCGTCCTCTGTGCCGCGGCGTCCTACATCGCCGTGCCGGCGGTCCAGCGGCTGGCGATCCCCGAGGCGAGCCCGACCCTCCCCCTGGCCGCCTCCCTCGGCCTGACCTTCACCTACAACGTGACGATCGGCATCCCCGTCTACATCGAGATCTCGCGGGCGATGATGCGGATCTTCCCGACCTGACCCCGGGGCCGACCCCGAGTCTCCCAACCCCGCCGGTCCGTTCAGGGCCGGGGGCGGGCGTCGGCGAAGAACTCGAAGGTGTTGGACAGGGAGCCGTCGTTCAGGACGGGAGTGACCCGGACCGTCGACCGTCCCGCCCCTTCCACCTTGAAGACATAGGAGTTACGCAGTTGATCACTCATGTACAGTAGGTGCGCCGCGTGTTGTCTTGCCCAAACGATGGCAAACGGCCTATCCTGTGAGGTGCGGCGAGTGCACCTACTGGACAAAGGCCATCAACTGCGTAACTCCTAAGACAACAATGATGAAGTATTCCCCGCCCGGCACCATCGGCGTGTCGGGATCGACCGGGGCCGTGACGACGGCCATCCTGCGGAGCGAGCCGCCCCCGACCTCCGTCCTCAACGTCGCGATGCCCACCGACGTGGCCCGCGTCTTGTAGCGGACCTGGACCAGGTCGCCCACGCCCACCGGATGCGGGCCCGGCGTCTTGATCGTGCGCAGCTCGCCCGGCGATTCGTCGGCGGCCGTCGCCGTCCCGGGCGCGATTGCCACGATGAGTAGGTCCGTGACGACCGACATTGCCGTGACGTGTCCGAGTCTCATGGTCGCCTCCACGCCGTCGAGGTCGGGCCTGCGCGTCCTCCCGATCGCCCGCCGGGTTCGGCCCGTCGAGCCTGACCGTGCCCCCCGACGCCGTCAAGTCGGTCGACATCCCGGGAGATCCGATCGTGCCCGCTCCGGATCGATCGCCTCGCCCGATGACTTGACACTAAGTTCTTTGTATTGTAAAGCAGAGGGCCGGGCGCCCTTCATCACTTTCGGAGGTAGTCGGAGGTAGGACGATGACTCATTCGTGGTTCCGACCGTGGGGCTGGATCTACCGGCCCGTCTCGTGGCAGGGCGTAGCGCTGGTCTGCCTGGCGGGGATCTTCTGCCTCCAGGTCTTCCTGGCCGTGGACCGACGATCCCATTCGGTCAGCGACACGCTTTATGGCGTCTTCCCGTTCGTCGTCCCGTGCCTGATCGTCTTGAACTGGGCGGCGTCGAAGTCGAGCGGCGAGGTCGCCGGCCGAGAGTCCGTGGGAGGGCCCTCCTGACTTCGCCCTCGGCCTGACGATCGTCGCGCACCGGGCGGTGTCCCGGGTTGCCCGGACTGTCCTCGCGGTCTACCATTCGTCGCGACCGTGACAAGGGGCGTGGCGAGGGCATCGGCCGATGCGAATCCTGGCGATCTCGGGGAGCCTGCGGGCTTCGTCGTCGAACGCCGCGCTGCTCCGCGCGGCGGCCGTGCTGGCCCCGAAGGGGGTCGAGGTCGCCCTGTACGGTGGGATCGGCGACCTGCCGCACTTCAACCCCGACCTGGACGTCGAGGGCGAGGCCGGCCCCCCCGCCGTGGCCGACTTCCGGGCGATCCTCCGCGAGTCCGACGCGGTCCTGATCTCGAGCCCCGAGTACGCCCACGGCGTCCCCGGGACGCTCAAGAATGCGCTCGATTGGACCGTGGGCAGCGGCGAGTTCGTGGACAAGCCGGTCGCCCTGATCAACGCCTCGCCGCGCTCGACGCACGGGCAGGCATCCCTGACCGAGACCCTCGCCGCGATGACGGCGAGCCTCGTGCCCGATGCCTCGATCGCCCTGCCCCTGGCCGGCCGGAAGCTCGACGACGCCGGGATCGTCGCCGACCCCGCGCTCGCCGGGGCGATCCGGGCGGCCGTCGAGGCGCTCGCCCGCGCCGCCGAGGTCGGCCCGGCCGGGGCCGGCGGTTGATCGTCGGGTCGGCCGGCCCTTCCCCGCGAGGTCGCGATGTCCACGAGGCACGAGGCGGCCGTTGGGTCCCCTGGGTGCTCGAAGTCGGGGATCGGCACCGGGCGATCGTCCGGCTCAAGGGCCTCCTGGAGGTCTCCACGAGCGAGGCGGCAGTGAGGATCCCCGCCCTGCCCGCCCGCCTCTTCACGGGGGCACCTCCGAGGGCTGGCCGAGTCGTGTCGGAGTCGGGGCGTCGCCGCCGAGATCCGGCTCGAACCGGCCGACGGCCCGGCCGTCCCCGAGTTCGCTCCGCCGGACGGGCAGATCACCCCGAACGTCGGCGACGTCTATCATCGGCGAACAGGAGTCTGTGGAAGCGGCTGTCCCAGGATGCCCGCGACGACGCTTACAACCAAGCATTCGGGCGTCTCTTCGGTCCCGGACACCCAGATAGGACCACACGAATGACCGAGGGGGAAGCAATTCATGCCGCACGACGCCTGATTGAGGCTAGCGGCATGCACGTCGGTCCCCTCTTGGGGACTCGCCGTCTACCGGAAGCGGTGAGACGCCCGGCTATCGCGGGACAGGGCGATCTATGGATCGTGGGTTTCCATAAGCTCGTCGACAACGAGACTGCGACTATCGAGTTCGTTGATTCCGTGACGAGCGTGAGCATCCACGTCGATGACTCGACGGGAATCGCCAGGTTTTTTGGTTCGATGTGATGTGTGCTTACCGGCCGAGCCCGGCGGAGCGATTCGAGTCATGAGCACATCCGCGAGGCCACGGAGGTCGGCGATCGGGGACGACCCAGGTGCATCAAGATGAGAACGCCGCCCCCCTCGCCTCCGTGATCATCCCGTCCACGACGGGGCTCGGACCCTGGATCGGGCCGTCCCGGGCCTGCTGCGGCAATCCCTCCCCGGCTGGGAGCTTCTGGCCGTGGACGACGGTTCGACCGATGATAGCTACGAGTCCCTCCGGGCTTGGGCCCGCAAGAATGGTCGCATCCACGCCCTGTGGTCGGCCGAGATTTGTGGCCCGAGCGCGGCCCGCAATCATGCACTCCATCACGCCCCCGGGCAGATGGTCGTTTACCTCGGCTGCGACGACGAATTCTACCCCGACTATCTGGAGGAGGCCGGGTCCGGCCCTGCGACAAGCCCGGGCACTCGTCGGGGCCGACTCCCGGGCTTCGAGCCTCCAGGAGGCCGCGGAAAACCCCATCGTCACCGACCGCCCCGGCGAACTCTTCGAAACCCATGTTCGCGATCGACCGGTTGTTCTCCATCGACTGGATCGTCGACGGGATGGCGCGGGACTCACGCCCACCTCTCCGCCGAGGACATCCCGACCAGGAGCGACGAGCCGGGCCGGGTCATCCTCTGTCTTCGGGATCGGCTTCAGGGGATCGCCCCTCCACGCCCGAGCCATCGCGTCCGCTGAGGATAAACGCGGAGCGATCCCCGACGAGACCGCTGTGACGGACGTCCTCTTGCCCCGGGCGAGGTCAGGACCGGTCGCCGGGCGTGGCAGGCGGCGAGACGCCGAGCCGGGCGGCCTCTCGCCGCCGGTACCTCGCGGTGATCGCGGCCCCGACGGCGAAGAAGACGACACCCGTGCCGAGGAAGGGCCTCCTCCCCTCGGGGCCGAGGCCCATTGCGAACAGGCCCAGGCCGAGGATCACGATGGGGATACCGGCATCCTTGCGCAAGTTTGGAGACAATCGACCGGACTCCGACGATTGGCGCTCCTGAAAGCCCGAACTCCTGTGAGTCGGCGCGACGCGGATCCGGCGGCAACCTCCACCAGAATCCCACGAGTCTGAGCCGCGAGCAACCACACCGTCGGCGGCGGGCCGGGGCCGGGCCGATCGTCCCCGGTCGTGATACCGAGGATCACGTTCGGAGATCGGGCGATCCATTCGGCGCCGACCGTCGTCGGAGGCCGATCGCCTCCGTGTCCGGGCGGGGGAGCGGCACGCCGATAGCAAAGTCATAAGATCGGGCCTGTGATGAGCCTGATGGCGCGGCCGACGTCCCAGCAGAGGGCGTCGGCCGCCCCGCGCATCGACCCCTCGACCGCGTCGCAGCCGGTGGCGCG
>JAABUQ010000243.1_pt1 | contig 123035 bp, 100 predicted proteins | sample 5560001 | NCBI WGS metagenome assembly JAABUQ01 (sample SAMN10711888, study PRJNA513371) | rock metagenome | isolation source: Antarctica rocks | place: Antarctica: Victoria Land, Finger Mt nord | collected 2015-12-18 | reverse complement strand
TCCCCAACGCCCCCCTCCACTCCCCCACCACTCCCCCACCGCACCGCACCACAACCCAACTCCAGCTCCCTATCCTCCCCCACCCTGACCTCCCCTTCCACCACCAAGATCTCACCTCCCCAGCGCCCCTACAGCCACCACTCCACAACCGCGCCTCAGAGACCCACTATCTCAGCAGCCAAAGCGAACAGCACCTACCATATCCTTTGACCTAGCTACCTGTCTTGCGCAAGCAGCTAGTTTATATTAGATATCTTGATGCCAAAAAGCGCGACTGCCGGCGCGGTGTTGCTCCGCGGCAGAGATCCAAAAGAGAGGGAGATTAGGCATGGTCTTGGGAGGGTTCGGTAAATGGGCAGGACAGGGGCTGTTGGGGTTGGGAGTGTGGATGTTGGTTCTCGGGGGTTTGGGATGTAGAGATAGATGGGGTGGGGAGTGTGGGTGGGATTTCTGGGTCTTGCTACTTTTTTTTGGGAAGGAGTGCTGGGAAGAAAATTAAGAGGTTTATCGGTGTGTCCCTATAGAGCGAAAATCCTTGGGTTTTTCTAATAATTGTGGGATTTCGGCGAGATTGGCTGCTTATAATTCGATGCTCCTTATAGCTCGACTCCTTAAAAGCAAGGTTGACTGGTAGTAGTTCTTTAGTACTATGCTATATCCACCCATACCTGCCAGAGTAATGAGGTTTTTGGCTCTGATGATTGTAGAGAGTATATTGAGATTGTAGCACATCTCCCGCGACATAACATTCCTGGAGGCCACCCACAGCACCTCAGAAGCCGGACCTACCTCACCGCCGATATTCGGTTTCTGGGTCGTGACTGTGGGGTTGGGACAATTGACGACTTAGGTGTGTGCGCTCGGACACTTGAGGTCGCAATGGGGGTTCACCGGACGGGAGGAAGTGGAGCTGAAGGGGGGTTATCGATAGGGGAAGGTTCGTGAACGAAAGAGTAGGAGAAGAGCAGCGCTGGGGAGGTAGCTCAGGCGTAGATCGTATAGGCGGGCTTTGATGGGGACCCAATCAGAGCACGTTGGGTAGGCGTTGGTGGCAAAATGGCGATAGTCAGGCTGGGGGCTGGGGATATCGATCTGTTAGGCGGCGAAGGCGGTTGGTAGGTTCGTGGCGGGTACTGGGTGCCCATACCTCTGTATCGCTCACTTGGACTTCGTAGGCGGATCTGCTCTAGCCCGATCGCAGTGAGAACTGCAGGCGGATTTTAGATGCGTTTCGTTGAAACAACTGACTCTGCATCCTTACTTACCGGCTCCCCTGCGAATGCGACGTACTCCTCATCACCAGCTGCCATCCTCGTCGCCGGGAAGGAGGGCGTCCTGGTCAATGTAGTCGTTGTCTCGGGCCAGCATGGATGCTAGAAGGAGGAAAGGGTTGTATTAGAAGTAGTAAGACTCTTGAGAAAAAGCTTGGTGTAGGTGGTGGTAGTCGCTGGTTTAATAGATAGGACATAATGCAACGTATAGAATCTTAGACTCAGGATACCGTTACGAGGAGACAAGTAATGTAGTAGGAAGCTGATGTCCTTCGTAAAGGTTTGATAATTTGGGGTGTAAGGATTTACGATATATCTCGCCGTACGATGGGCTTGTGATCAGTGCTATGTCGCAGAGGAGAAGCCAACGAGGAAGACTAGGGCTTGAAATCCCGACATTATGATCGAATGCCTACCTTGCTCCGAAAACGCCGAGAAAGTGTCTTTTCTCTCTCAATGCGAGTATTTCGTCGATCAAGAGCCTATCATCTCCCAATACCCCTGCGAGAGACATGCATTGTAGCCCATCGCACCAGAGGCCGATCATGAATGACACGGGGTCTGGAGACTGCTGCCTTACTGTGCCCAGAGTTGAGGCAATTTGATATCCAAGTTACGCGGACAATGAGTGCCTAGTTGGAGTTTTTTTGAGCGTTCGACGTAAGTACAAAATCGAGGTGTACAAATCAGCTGGTTGGGAAATGAATTCGGTTCCGATGGCAATAGTCAGCTCAGGGAGCTTTCTATGTGAGCAGCATCAAGTGGCAGAGGTTGCATAGCCAATCAGGCTTCTTCAAACTTCATGGCAGACATCAGATCTCCTCAGTATAATAGATCTCCAGATGATATCTAGATCGAAATTTTCATCAGGAGTCTCGATGAGCATGCTGCAGTGGCGATGCCGTCGATACTGGCTTCCGATGGATCAACCCGTCATCTAGCGGAAGGCTCGGAAGTGGTTCGTCGTCGTTTGTGCTCGACTGGGGCTCAGTGTTGCGGCGCCGAGGTTCAGACCTGGGCGGCGGGTTGGTCCTTGAGGGTAAAAGAGGCTCCTGCTCCACACTACTGGATTCTGTTTGGGAGACTGGCCTGATCGGAAACGCAGAGGGGTATGTCTCATGGACTGCACTCGTCTCACCTGTTGTAGTATCCGTTTGCTGCTCTGATGGTGTTCGTGAAAGAGAATGCAGCTCCTGTGACCCGTGTGACCCGCCCGCAAGGCCCCCTAGGCCCTGCTCCGCTTCTGAGCGCCAGGTTCCGGCTCTTGGGGACGTCGATCGGCCGAAGCGCGAGAAGGCGTCCTTGAAACGGCTATGAGTGGCTTGCAACATAGGATAAGCTTTCCAGAGCCACGCTGGTGCGTTAGAACGACGGTCATCGCGCTGTAAAAACACGCGAAGAGCATCACTATACCAAATGCAAAGATACAGCGGCACGATCACCAGCTCGATTCCAATACCGGTGAAGGTGATGGCAGGATACACTGTGTTGAGACGGTGAAAGAGCTTCGTAGCTACGTCGGATCTCTCAGGCAGCGCAAGGCCGACGCTACCCCACTGTGTATAACAGGAACAGCGATTGAAAGTTCCGATCTGCGTTACAACGATTCCCCCCATGGTTGCGCATGTGATTAGGAGGTCTTTCACTATTGTAATCCAGAGCAGACTGATTGATTTGTTCGAGCTAACCGGCTTGTTCTCCACTGGCTTGACTTCCACTGGATGGCTGTCCACTGGCCTGTTCTCTACTGGCTGAGTGTCCGCTAGCGGCAACAATCGGTTCAGGAGATGGTCCGCTTGAGCACTGAGAATCCAGGCAGTGCAGATAAGAAGCTGACCAGTGTGGCGGCAGTCGAACCCATCGGGCGGCACAAAGCCGGACACGAGCATACCTGTTAGCGTACCTAAGAGCAAGATCGGATATGGAAGCAATGCATGATTGTTGTCAGACGGACGTGGCTGAAAGGTACTGACGATTGAAGAATGCTCACCCGCAGGCGCATTCAATCCTGTCGATATTGCTGCAGGGTCGCTAGGGCGAGAGCGTTTCGAGGACGACGAGCTCTTCCGTTGCCACCTTGACGGTTGCCAGGAGTATACACCGCCGTGGAAAATCCTTCGCTGGGCGTCTTCCAGACAGTCATTGGGCATTCGAACTTTTTGAGCCTGACCTAGATGGTCCTTGGGCAGATCTAGATGATCTAAGTCTACTTGGAAACGCCTCAATATCCGCGGGATAGCAGCCTCGGTCTGGGAGACGCCGATGATTGAACTCAAGAACACGGCAGGAATGATCCAGAAGTATAGCGCAGAAAAGGCAATACTGTGCGCCTCGACATTGATGAAGACTGTATCGCTTAGTCCGTTTTTGCCTGCCGATGCAGCCGTACGAAAAATAGCAATTCCCACTGCTCCGATGAAGAAGATCTGAGCTACGACAATAGGAAGGAACTTAGTAGACCTATCAGCTGCGAGCGCACGTCCGGTTTGCCGGATCACTCTCGTGAGGTTGTTCCTGGATTCAGAGTTGCTCGCGAAGCGCTCTCTGCGCCTAAATAAGCATGAAACAGCTTCTTGAAAGGGTCAGGAACCTACAGCGCTTCGTCTAAGGTAGCTTGGGCCAAGCCGCCTTTGTCCCACTCTCCATAAGCATCGGTGATGATTGCCAGCGCTTTCCAGTTAAAATCTCTCTCCTCCCTTGAGCGTTCGCTCTGATCCTGAGCCGAGGCCTTCAGCAGTGTCTCGTACCGCTTCTTCCAATGAGTAGCTGTGTGTTGACAAGTCGATATCTTCAGGATCAAGTTCTTAAAGGTGTCAATCGGATCACCCAGAAGATGAAGGATCACCAAGCACTCGACCGTGAAATTTAGAGGAGGACGAGGGAAGGAGGCCACAAGCTGCAGCAGTGGGAACTTCCACGTCGTGATGCGATTCCAGATATTCGGAGCGGAGTAATGCGTCCAACCCGAGCCAGCAATCACGGCGCATGATTCTTGAGTCAATGAAGCATTCTGAGCGGTTGCAAAGCCTCCCTGGGGTAGGAATAAACGGGTATCATTGGCGCAAGCAGCTTGTATTTTCTCCGTATAGTTCCACAAGCTGGTGAAATCGAAATGAAACTTGCTGGTACAGTTCACGCCCCAAGGATTTGCGCAGTCGTAAGTGACGTTAGATGGGACATCGCTGCAGTCGATGGCCATGATGGACCAACGATTTCTTGGAACTGCGATAGAGTGATAAAAACACTTTGGGGAGAGCATGCAACAAGGAAAACAAAGGCGAACGCGGCTGACGAAGACGACGACTTACAGTGTGCTCGCATTCTATACGCTTTGGCCTCTTCTTGATGCTGCTGGTGTATGCCAATGGCATAGCTCCTACACGACACCCCATCTTATCCTCAGTTCGAAGTTCAGGTGGGGCGTTCTAAACAGAGAATGGACGCGACCACCGCCCAGGACAGAGCATACCTCGCTTAGACCGAGGTCAAAGACGCCTATGATTGGTCAATATACCTCCGGTTTTGGCAAAGGTATCCTCGGCGCCTCTTGGCATTGAGCCTTTGTGAACAGCACGCTGACTGGCTCGTCCGAAACGAAATTGTTGGCAACCGGCAGCCCTGTTCTCTCAACACTTCAAGGAGTCAGCTCAAATGAGAAATATTGATCACAACACTGCTCGTCTGTAAAGTGCTACAGCTTCGTAGGCGAACATCTTCTCTTGGACCTAATATACACGGACTTGTTGTTCGCCCCCGTTGCCAACTGTTTCGTTTAGGGGAGACTGGGATACCTTGAATGTCGAACATAGAGCGAGTGTGGAATTCATCGGAGACGGTGTACGAATCAGCGTTTCTGAGGACAATTAAGGGCTGCCTCCTTCTCTCCAAGCTTTGCTTCATGTCTAGACCCTCGAAGTAACATTGATATGCTGTCTCAAATCCGCAGGCCGAACACAAGAAGGCTTGCAGGTGGCGTATGCTGGACCATCACACCCGCACGTTGATCGGCGATTTTTGACCAAAGACTCAAATTGTCACTGCGCCATCAATGAAACTGCGCCCTCCATAATAATTCATCCTACACGAAGCCACACAAGCCCACGATCTAGCCCACCTCAATAGTCCACATCGCGAATGGTTTTTCAAAGTCTCCTCTTGTCTAGCTTGACCTCGGCGTCTTACAAGGTACTCGTTACCGCGTTTTGTCTCTGAATGAGAACGCGTTGCTCTTCCTGCTCTTCGAGTTACTTTGTAGACTTCAGCTTGCTATCTGGGAATGGTCCCCTACCGTTCATTCATATGAACCGTGTGCTTCAGGGGTGTCTGCATAAGGCCAACCCATCGCGTCGACTTGATCGATGCTGGCGTGGAGAAAGACAAGCATGGGAGGCAGAGAAAGGGGATCAATTGTATAGAGATAGCGCCCGTTGAGGAAGCTCGAGGTAGTGACGGACTAGGGGACGTATGGCTGTCTTCCAAATAGATATAGTGTGCTAAATTGCGAGCCGCAAGCAGAGAATTTCGTAGGATTATGATTAGTCTTCGAGTGTACATACCTTGAGATCGAGCATCGGAGGGATCTCTGTCGTGAAATTTAGGAAGCTGTGGTGTAGTGATCTCTTATGGGTGGACGTCACAGGTATGCATAGTTGCACTTAGCTGATATTCAGCACGGAATGCTTCTTTCAGGCCTAAGAAGGTGTGCCAGACTATTCTGCCGAATAAAAAATGCTCGTCTCGAATTCAACATCCATGCCTTCACCTCCCACCTGCAGAAGCTCTTCTGAGACCTAGAGGCTAGTTAGTACGTGGGAAAACGGCACTGGAAAAGCGCCTATAGAGCCGAGTCCACGTACCTGTTTCGTAGTACTTTAATCTTCGCTCAATGCCTCCAGAGCCGTGACCGTTAGTGGCTTGAACGCCCAAGCCCGTTTCTAGAACGCATGCCCTCGCCGCCGGAAGAGTCAGAAGCCCCAGAGCTATGTTCGTCGATAGGCCTGTAACAGAGTGGTATGATTTGAAACCTTGTGTGGCGCCCAGATTATCCGTGTCCCCAGCCTTCCATCTCCCGCAATAACCGATGAGATGGAAATTAGTCTGGACTGCCTCACCACTAGTCTTCCGTCTTGATCTTCTTGCCGCGCTTTCGTACGGCCCATCGTTTGCAGCTATCGTCAGCGTCGAAGTCCTTTCCCTGCTGGCCGTCTATGAATTTGACGTTGATGCAAAGACTTATTTTTGTCTTTTGACACCAGGTGCACAGTGTGCCAGCTCTCGATGATGCACCCTCGCCGAAGAGTCCTCTTGGTACCAGCAGGTATTTGCTTTGTGATTAGCACACCAATCAAGCGCATTCAGAGGGTTTCTGATTTCGTCTGTCGCGTGCATCACGCTAATGATACGTGCTTCCATCATGTTCATATCGTCGTCCGTCCAATCTTTCGGCAGCTGCATACGCGCAATAATTGCCTTGGCGAGATCAATCGTTTCGGGCTCTGCGTTTCCTAACGGTTGCTTTTTGGATGATTGCTTTGGAGATGATGGAGGCTCTAGAGATGAATGCTCTGGAGATGAACGCTGAGGAGATGAATGCTCTGGAGATGACTGAAGTCGTGTCGTGTTGGAAGGTTGTCGACCTGATCGTGAAGAAGAAGTCGATGATGTTATTCTTGTCCATTTGGGGGGCTGTGGAGAACGCCTTGGAGTTTCTTCGTGGGAGGGGCCGAGGATCTCTTCAAACCCTCGCTTCATAGTGGAGCGCAAACTTGCTTCTGGCTGCTCTGTCGCCGCTGAAGCTCCTGTGAGCTTTCTCGAGTGCTCAGCCATTAGCACCTTGATCCGGTCCGCTTCCTGCACACATTCCTCGAATACACGATAGCGTGCAGCTTGATCCTTCGCTTGGTTTGAGAGTGTTTTGCGCTTCTCTTTGGCGACTTGGAGCTCGGTGTCGAAATCTGAGCGAAGTCTTTCAGCCTCAAGTTTTGTGTAGATAGAAGCTTCCTCTCGTTGCTCAACCAGGTCCTCTCGTCGTCGGATTGCTTCTTCTCGCTGAACCAGTGCTTCTTCTCGCGACCGGACTGCTTGTTCTCGTTGCTTTACGGTTGATTCGGCCTCACGGATGTTGGTCTCCATGTTGATACCTCTGATGACGTACGTAGACGGGCTCTAAAGAGCTGTCTGTTCTGCAGACGTGGTGTGCGAAGTGATACCCGTTGACTGTTTGCATGTGGGGTAAAGTATGTTCAACAGGGGTGGAAGTGAGTCGAAGTGGATCGAGAGACTCGCGTCACAGTGCAGCGTAAAGCGATCGCTTACTGACGTTGCCTAACCCTGACGCGTCAAGTCCAAGGTCGCGTCCTCGTGTCTGTCCCTTAGTTATTGAACATCGTAGTCCGTGTTACCGTAGAGGACAACGGGTAAATAAGGATAGACAGAGATGAGTTTGAATAGAAAGAGAGCACTGCAATTGGATTCTTAACGGACGACAATGTACTGGCAGATGCGTTAAATGTGATGGATATCTTGAAAGCTGAAGTAACCTACATAGCCCGTTTTCTCTCTCTCCCAACCCTGGTAGCTTTGGCGAACCGACAATCTGCAGCGTTATTGCGTAAAGCAATCGCTTACTGACGTTGCCTAACCCTGACGCGTCAAGTCCAAGGTCGCGTCCTCGTGTCTGTTCCTCAGTTATTGAACATCACAATTCGTGTTACCGTTGAGGACAACTGGTAAATGAGGATGGGCAGAGGTGTGTTTTGATAGGAAGGGCGCACTGCGCTTGGACCGATAAACGAGTGGCAATGTACGGCAGATGCAGCAAATGTGATGGATATCTTAGAAGCTGAAGTAACCTACATAACCCGTTTCCTTTCCCTTCCAATCCTGTTAGCTTTGGCGAACCGACAACCTGCCGTGGATATCTTCAACCTCAATTGCCTCAGATAGCAAACTCCTAGGAACGCTATCACGCTAGATTCGCTTGCCAGTGCCCTGCAAATGCTCAGATATTGGAGCAGATGACCAAACGTCATAGTAAATGACAAGAAAAGAAAGAATGTGAATATCGCTTGCTTACTGCCACCGCCCCCTCCCAGCCTATGTCATATCGCTGTAAATTCGGAGTAGGAACCTCAAACGTAATAACCTCTTCGGCTGTCCCTCGAGCTTCGATGGTGATGGGCTGAGCCGCTGCGTGAGTGACCTCGTCTGTAGGAGGCTATTAGTCAAGTAGTCTGTACATCAAGCTTTTTGTGGGCTTCGAGCGTACCTCGAGCCATGGCTACTCCGCCTATAGGTCTCCTTGACCACAACATCCTTCTCCTGTCTGTGCATGAACAGCAGAAAGAACGCCGTGATGGGGAAGAGGATGCAGTTTATGATGCCGAATGCAAAGGCCGCCTTCAGCATCGCGCATTCCTTGTCGATATTGTAGCTGAACGGCGAGTTGCCGTTGAAGCCATTCGGGCCAAGACTAAGATAGAAGGAGCCATTGGACGAGAAGTTTGAGCAGTTGGCATTGGCGACGCCGCGCAGGTAGTAGACTCCTGCAATGAGGGCTCCTATGAAGCATATATCGACGAAGCAGACAAAGTAGGCGGAGCGGCGGGTGGATTTGCGGCGGAGGAGCGTGAGCAGGCACCATGCTGCGGCAAGGGTGGAGACTATAAACATGACCCTGGAGGTGTATTAGCGGGCGTCCAGAAACTATGCCGAAGAATTGATAGGGGAAGTACATACAGTACGTAAGATGGCGTCAGCCGGTTTGCCTTGTTGAACTGATTGACGAAGTAGGCCTGCCAGATCATTAGCGAGGTCCTGGGTCTGTTGTAGTCACGAGGTCTGGCTCAGGCGTACCAGCATGCCCATGGTGGGTATTAGAGTAAGGATTTGGAGGATCCGATTCAAGATGAAGAATATTGAGGCAATCATCTTGCCGATATTGATGTCCGGAGGGTGCGGCTACTGCGCGGTGGGCGAAGGACCGAACCTTTGTGGGGAAGCACTGTACTGGAACTTGCTTCTTCAATGGCTGCTGATGTCCGAAAGACAGGGAAGAATTGCGCTGAGGCCAGTGGGGAAACTGCGCTGCCCGGGGTTTTTGAGGACAGCTGATACTCGGTCAGAGTGAATCGTCAATCGCGCACTCTGCCTCGAGTGAATACGTGGTCAAGTGCGAGACGCTCCCGATGATCCTTCGAGCTGCCTAGCCTCGGCTGGTAGAGATGGATGAAGTCGGACTATCGAAGTGACAGTGAGTCAAGGTGATCGGTACTTTGGAAAGAAGCGAAGAGAGAGGTAGATCCACGAACGAGAAGATAGAAGAAGTATGACAAGGCAAGCAAAACCTGCGTGCGACAATGGGGAGCAAGGCGGCCATTGACGAAAGGCTGGTCGGGTGAGGTGGGGCTGGGAAGAACCAGGGAAGTCGATGCGGGCTGCGGGCCGGGCTTCTTCCCCGGCAGCGGCCTTGCCAAGATACCTGCTTAGCACCAAAACACCAATATCGAGACGAAGATTGGAGATACAGCAAATCGTCCGGGATATGCCTCAGCGCGACAACAGGATCGTATCAGCGCAGTATCGCACAAGACAGGAACGTGCTCTTCACATAATCTGTTGCGTTGAGTTTGCGAGGAGGATTGCGCGTCTTCTGTTGGCACCTGCACGCTGAATCAAAATTCTTTGCTATCATTGATATGATAATACTGATTGGGGTATCTAGAGATTAAGTCACCCCCCAAATTTTGGCTCGTGACTGGCACAGCATCTCCATTCGCCAAACCAGAAGCAACGCTACCACATGCAGCAGAGACAGGGCAATCGAGACTAACACATGAGGATTATCCAGGCAAAGATCCACTACCGCAACAGCAAGTATGGGGTAAGCGACGTTGCCGTTCGATGCTACTGGGCCGCAGAGCGTCGTGATCGAGAGAACCTTGAGGAGGAAGACGGCGCCCTTGATCGTCCGCGCGGTGGAAAACCGGCCAAGTCTGTTCACCTGAGCGAGCGTAGCGTATGGCGGAGGAGCAGGTAATGATGGAAGGGGGTCGACGCGGCTTGGTGATGGATATTTCTCGCGCAGTACCAGGCTTCCCCCTGGGCTTGCAGGCGGCGGGCTCTCCTCTACAGCCGGCGTCGAAGGGCTTCCTAGATAGTCTTTAACGAAAGAAGCCATCCGTAGCTTCGCAAGACCACCAGCGGGCCGGGTGAAACCTGTCGACATCTTTCGAGGAGGCGTCTGCGGCATTGGGCTACGTGAGACCCTCGAAGCCGGGCTGTCGACAGGCGAGATGCGCGAGCTATTACGCAAGTCATCGAACATATGTCCAGACGATGAGGGTCTTGAGTCGGATATCTCGTCGAGCCCAGAACCGGTCTTGATACCGAGGAGGATGTCTTCAGCGCTGGGTCGATCTGCAGGGTCAAGAGAGAGCAAGCGCCGGAGGAAGGTGTACAGCTTTTCTGGTAGATCTGGCCGGAGCTTCCGTTCTTCATGTAGACCTGCCCAGGATGTGATTTCGTCCCGCAACAGGTCTAGATCCTCATCTCCGTCCTCATCGAGTGCATTGGCGTTGCTGTATGGTAATCGCGCAAAGCACAGAAAATACAAAATCATTCCTAGGGAGAAGATGTCGGACTTTGGCGTGAAATTGCCATATCGACCGGAAGGCTCGCGCTGAAGGACCTCTGGTGCACAGTAGGATATGGTGCCTGTGGCGCCTGTAGATTTGCGGACCATGTTTCCTATTTGAACTTCACCGAAATCGCTCACGAGTGCTCGTAGACCATGACCACTATCGTGAAGTAAACAATTGTTTGGCTTAAGATCTCGGTGGATATAGCCGTTGACATGAAGATGGTTCAAGCCTGACGTAATATCCTTGAAGAAAGAGTAAATCTCGTCGAAGTTCAGCTTGCGTCCCCGCAATTCCTGTGGTCGCTCGATTTGTGCCTTAGAGCGCCTTCTCATACGCTCTTTGAGGCTTTGTGGGGGGATTTCCAATCCAGCGCCTTTGCTGATGTATTTCTGCAAATCGCCGGCATTGCAGTATTGTTGTAGAATGAAGGCACAAGGGACGCTGGGGCCGAAGTTGGACAGCTTCACATCTTCGAGCCACACATGCCGGTAGGAGACTAGATGCTGATGTGAAAGGTACTGTAGCAGCTGAACCTCGACGAGCACCTTCTTAAGCCACTCGTGGTCATCGCCAACGGGGACTCTCTTGCAGGCAAAATGACCCAACAAGACACCATCCAGCATATGCTTCACCAGTAGTACGACACCTTTTCCACCTCTTCCAAGCTCTCGCTCCTGGACGAAGAATCGTTCAAAATATCCAGGACTAAACGCAGACGACGATATGCCTGGCGATGTTGGCGGGGTTCCTGGCACGTCTTCAAAGCCTACATTCGGCGCAGTGCTCGAGGAAGAGACATCTCGAGATCTCACAGGCTGCACGAGTCGTCTCCTCGGGGAAGGTGGGCCCGCGGCATCGGAGAGCAAGCTCTGGTGCAACATGCGAAAGTATTCCGGGCTGACGAAGCCGGGAGAGACTCCAGGTCCAGGTCCGCCATGTTCGCGGCTTCGAGGCCTATCCTCCTCTCTCAGCGGGCGATGACAGTATGGACACTCTGCAAAGTCCAGGTTCCCCTGTGACGAGGCATTGCGCAGCACCAACTGCTTAGAGTGCGGATCGTAAACAACTACTTGATCATTGTGACGTCTGGTGGACTGGTAAGCTCCATCGCAGAATAAGGCTATTGTAGACAGCAATGCAGACTTACAGGACGATCTCGCGGTTATTAGCGTATGGCACGATCGACATGGCATTCGAAGAATTGTTTAGTGCCATGCTTCCGAGATCTTGGACCTGGTCAATGGCGCATGACCACCGGTCCCGGAGATCGACATTGCGACAATCAAGCCGTTGCAGGTGTTCAGTAGTGTCAAGGTAACAGAGGTTGTATGTTCATCTTCATGCCCGCAGATGCTGAGGCTCGAGTGTTGCACCAAAGACAGAGTGATGCCAAGCGAGCTTTCAGAGTTGGTGTGACTAGCAGCGGGCTCTACGACCCGGGTTTTCCCTTTGCGCTAGTCGCTCCACTTCGATATCCAATCCACCGCGCATACAAAGCTGAAGACAACTTCTAGAACTCATAGGCTAAAGCAATCCTGGATCTTGTTGAACTTTACAGAACATGTGCACTACTCCAGAGCCAAGGTATTCATACTCAGAACGAGTTGCGCCCGAGAAACCGAGCACGTAGCCGCGCACCAATGTCCAAGAGTATTACTGTAAGCCTTCTATAAGCCTTCACGAACACATGCAAAGGAAGAGTCGATGCATAGATGGGGCTAGTCTTGCTGGCTCTCTGATAATTCTGCACGGCGGATACTCCTCAATCGACCGTGGAAATGAACTGCATAAAGGCACAGCATCACGGCTCCCCAATCGTTGTGGGAAGATATGTTTTCTCCTTGAAAGCGGGCATCATATGGTGCATGCGCTGGCAGGGTGCATGGCTGATAATGAAGACCGAAGCATGTCTACTTCAGCATCATATTCCTGAGTACTTTAATCGAAAAACGTTTCCCTTTACTGCTTGGGATCTTCGCTGCTCCATCAGAACGTTCTTTCAGAAAGCGTCTATGAAGCTGCGTTATACCTCGCCAGCTTGTGGGACATAAGTGCCTAATTCTTGTGACTATGTGGATCAAAGAACATCCATCGCAAGCGCCCTGTACTACCTACCAAGTCTAGAATATGTCCTTGCTGTTGAACACGAGCTTTAATCAAGAATGATACTGGACGATGTACCTTCTAAGCGCTGTGTACTGCAAAACTCCGACCCAGGCTCCGAATATGTAGTACGCACAAAGGGTTCGGCGCCTGAGAAGTTGGCAGATGATGTTCCCCTCACGTGTATATAAGACAGGTATCCCATAATATTCCTGGCAGCCTCAAGCATAAAGACATACTTTCTCCTTCTCCTTCGTGTCTCCCAGCTTGTGCGTTCTCCCAGCTTCTTGCAACTAAAAATTGTTACCATTCGGACATATGTCTTCAGAGGTAAGATGTGTCTCATCCGCTCTTGCTTTGAATCCTCTGTTTTGAGACCTCTGATTGGCACGACACTCCATACCCATACCTAATAAGTCGCACACCAGAACATGCCACTCCCAGCCCCTGAGCCTCCGGAAAGCGAGCATACACCCCTAGAAGACGAGGATTCAGAAAACTCTCTCGAAGCTACGAAATCCCCGGGCGGATCCTTCGTTACGACGTTTCCCGTAGAGCCTGGGCTCAGCGGATAGTTCGCTTTCTATACAAAGAACAATACCAAAGGCGCTTCAATATCCTGATGTACATAAAGGAATCCGAGCCCCAGACCCGCTTCTTCGGCTTGGTTGAGAAGACGGATATCGATTGGCATGACTGCACTCAAGAAGAGTGTGAGCTCTGGAACGAACGCAGGGGTGCACGAAGAGGAAGCGACGAGCAAACAGTAGTCAGAGAAAGAGGAGAAGAAGGCGATGATAAGAAAAGCGATAATAGAGAAGGAGATGAGGAACACGAGGTCACTTGGTATGGGATTGTCGTGTTCATAAAAGGAAGGGTGTCTAGCTGTCAAGATATAGAGTGGGTGGTTCTGAAATTACCCACATGCTTGACGATGGTTACTTGCTGACTATGGAAGCTTCCTTGAATGGTCGTGGTTAGGTAAGGGGGTACAGAGGGAAAATGATGCCGGCGTCTACCAGCTGTTATTCGACAAGACCTCGGCGTTTACCGAAGACGAGCGCCGCAGAACTCATCATTGTCCGCGGTGTGGCACTGAAATGATCAGGATGGTTGAGGTCTAGTCAGTTGCTAACAGCCATTCAAGGCAATCGCAAGCGAGTGTGGTGAACGAGCGACGTGTGTACTTTCTGTAGCCGTCCACTGAATTAATAGTTGCAAGGGAACAACGTTGAGGACAAATAAATCATCGAAATTGTCTAGAGCAGTGTGCCGTATCGATGTATGATCCGAGTATAGCGGATAGATTAACAATCTCTCTTTGCTTTGGCCTTCTTAGATCGGTGCTCTACTTTGGGCATCATATATGATGGGGGGTATTTGGTATTATCCGAATCGTAGAGGTTAGGTATTTAGACCTCGTCCGGCATTTATCCCAGTGTATAATTGCATTGCACGCCATTCGATGTGAATCAATTGCAAAGACGGCTCCATCGAGTCCAAAATTTGTCAATCGACGAGCTTGAGACCGTACCTTTCCAGCTCGGTACTTCTGAGGCTTGCCGGGCTTCCCACACACTTGTCTTCCCCTCCGCTTCCCTTTGGAAATGCGATGACATCTCTCACGCTCTCCTTCCGCATCATCAATGCTGCCAACCGATCGAAGCCAAGCGCAAAGCCTGCGTGGGGTGGGCATCCCGCTTTGAGAACTTTAATCAGATGCTCGAAATCTTTCAGCTTATCCTCTGATAGCTGGAGTATATCCTCTAGAATATACTTCTGAAAAGCCGCATTATGGATGCGACGAGACCCTCCACCGAGCTCGACACCATTAATGACGAGATCGTAATGGTCCGCCAAAACTTTCTCGGGTGAATGAGGGAGAAGAGAGATGTCATGGGGTGAAAGTGGAGATGTGAAAGGGTGGTGTGTGCTTGAAAGACCAGTAGGCGATGACTGGCCTTCACCCGGATTATGTTCGCTAGGCGTGAATAAGGGGAATTCAGTGACCCAGAGTGGAGCATATGAGACTTCGGGCATCAAAAGTCGCTGCTTGAAAGCGGCTTTCAATAATAAGGAGCGTAGATTGCCTAAAGCGGTGGAGCCACCAGACAAAGGAGTGTTTGGGCGTGCTTGAATGATGATGAGGGTCCCTTCGTCTGGACTGAGAAGGTCTTCAATGGCGGAAGCGGCTTCGAAGCCAAACGCGGAAAGGCCGCGCAATGGGGCGAGCGGATTGTATACGAAGATTCCAGCAGCACCGTGCGGGTTAGCGTTGAACGGCGCAGCAGGTGGCGAGTCTAGGAAGGTGTTAATGAATTTGCGGGCGATGGCTGCTGGAGGATCATGTAAGTCCTCTGGTGCTTGAATCTTGAGTCCTAGCGCTTCAATGATGGGGTTTCGGAGATCACTAAGCTTACTGATCAGATCTGCGGGGAGAAGGTGTTCGATTCGATGGAGGGGAGTCGCAACGCGGAGGTCAGGCTTATCGGACCCATACGAAGTCATCGCTGTGTTGTAGGTGATGGTCGGGAAAGGTAAGGGTAACTCAATGCTTAGGAGATCGCTCCAGAGCGTACGGATGAGCATGGTGACTCGTTCCACAACATCTGAACCACTCGCGAAAGACATTTCGAGATCTAGTTGCGTGAATTCTGGCTGTCGGTCTGCTCTGAGGTCTTCATCGCGAAAGCATCTTGCTATCTGGTAATATCTAGAGATGCCGCTTCCCATGAGTATCTGCTTGAATTGCTGGGGGCTTTGGGGCAACGCATAGGCCAAGCCTTTCCGTCTTGTAGGCACAACAAACTCCCTCGCACCCTCAGGGGTGGATTTGAAAAGGAGCGGTGTTTCAACCTCCAGAAAGTCCTGCTTCTCGAGCTCACCTCGACAAAGCTTCGCAAGTTTTGCCCGGAAGCCGAGAGCATCGCGAAGTCCCTTGTCAGTCCGCAATTGTAGATGTCGGTCTTCCGGTCCAAACACATCGTCTGTGGAGCCGATCAAATCTTTGGGGAACTCATTGAGGTATTGCACATCATGAAGCTCTACTTCGACATCACTGATCTTCTGAACAGGTCCATCATCTGCAGGAGCAGTCGGCCTTGACCTGAGACAGCCAAGGACGGCGACTGGCGTGTTAGGGCCCAACTTTCTGAGTTTCTGATGGGCGGCGAGGACATCGGCAGAAGAAGATTTGCTTGAAGAGATGACCTGGACAGTCCAATCAAGTGATCTACTCAAAAGGGGAACGAAGGATAGATTCTTAGAAAGATCTGCACGATTACCCAGGTATCCGTGCAATACAACTTGTCGGGAATCACTCTCTTTCCAAGGCCGACTTGGTAGCTCACATATCTCATGGGTGGCTTTTGGAAATTCGACTTCATTGGGTTTAGTGAAAAGACTTCAACAGGGGTGCACAAGGCATACTGGATTCTCCATAGTCGGTTAGGAGCCTTTCATAAGTAGTTTCATTGACATGCTGTTGAGCAGAAGCTCTTGCCTCATAAGAAGTCTTCCGACCTTTGTGCAGTCGTGATAGACTTGAAGAATTTGCAGGGCTGCAGCTAGGCAGGGAAGGCGTAGAAGGACAGATAAATCGACGAATGAAGATGGATATTCCGATATAGCTAGGTCTAGCTTTCTGCCATTTTGGAAAGGCTTTAGCAGCAAGTCTCATGTGCATCACCCCAATATATTACATGAAGCCCCGTAGTATGCCGCCGGACTGTCCTGGTTTCGCTTGGGTATGCGATGGTTTTCGCGAGAATGTTTCGTACAATTACAGTCAAGATACGTCGATTGATAAGATAAGACCGAAGTGTTTCGAATAAGATGGAGTACAAACAACATGAGGATCGGGAACCTGAACCATGGAATGGCCGATCCGGACTAGCGTTTCGCGCTACGGAGCATGCCGATATTCCACCTTCTCCCGAACGAATTGCTTTCTCTCTTCATCCTTCCAAGTTTTGACAAAGTAAGTCAAGGTGCGCCTGTAAGTTTGTATGGTCACTAACAAAATCTATAGATGATGAAAGCCTAGAGTGTACCATATGAACAGATTCCTCCCTAGCCAGCGGATAGCTCTCCCTTCACCGGGCTTAAGTGGCTTCCGCTGGCGAAAGGATGGAAGATTGATATCGGCGTTCGGCACACCACCTTGTTACAACAACGGACGCGATGAAGGCATCTCTGACCATCGAATACTTGGAAGGCATCCCTGACCCGTTATTTCATTCCACAAGGTTTACAGATGAGCGAGGATTGTAGACCGAGCGCTGGTTGCAAATATACTGGACATAGTAATACACAAATTCATCAATCCGCCTCTATGTTCCTTCTCCCGGTTGTATTGTAGTGGTTTCCATGCAATCGCAGGCTGCACTCGAGACTCAGACTACGCCATGTTGAGTCTCACGATTGCTGAGCGAAAGAACATAGATAGCATTGCCAACAGTCTGCCATCTACAGGTCTAAAAGCCTGATTCAATTGATGATAGACGTAACAGCTTCGCGACATTCAACATTAACGACCCATCACTCGTAGAAGCAGATCTTTATATGTATGTTTAAAGGCTGCAACGTCATTCTGGTCCCATATAATGGCAGCCGTTAAGATCGGCCGTTGCCGAGAGCTCTCCCGCGCGACATCGCAGACTACTTGACTTACATGTACTGTAGCTACCGTAGCCAATGAAACTGAAGTACCTTCAATGAGCAAAGCACCAGAAACATCGAGATCTGTGTTTGAGACGCTACCACTAGAAATCCCGACCTGAATGACTGACCGATTGACCGCACTCTCAGGCTTCGATCGCCATTGGCGCAACTTCAACCTTGCGCTTAGTCCGGGCTTCACAACAGCCTTCCGTGTACCTGCCACGATGAAATAAGATGCGTCACGCCATCTAAAATATTGACGACCCAGGAAACGTGCCTTGGTCACGACGATGGCTGTCTAACGAGGGATAACTGGGCTTCGACCACGGCCTTACATACCGCTCGCGGCAGCGCCCTCCAATACCTGTGATCACCATGGCTGGATCGTTTGAAAAATCTGTGAAGGGCGGGACGAAGCAGAAGGTCAGAAACCTATTGAGCGTTTAGAGAAACCCGTTGCATGCGCTAAGTCAATTTGACAGCTCGCTGCGCCGAAGTCGAAATACGTCGAGCACATTCTGGTCGCAACTCACGCTGGAGATGCTGGAGTAGCAGAGATTTTTCGAACGCTGCAATATAGGCTACGAGACTCGACATGGACGATCGTCTTCAAGGCCCTGATCGTCACACATCTTATGATAAGGGAAGGAGAGCCTAATGTTACACTCAAGTATATATCAGAATCGCCTTCCAAACTAGCCATCAGCAATTTCTCCGACGTACAAGTACAAGGGCTCAATATCAGGCATTACCATACGTACCTTCTTATGCGGGCAAAGGCTTATCGAGACACGAGACTTGACTGGGTAAGGGAAGGTCAGGGTCGCTTGAAGAGACAGACGGTGGACAAAGGGCTACTCAGAGAGACCGAGACCGTGCAAAGTCAGATACAGGCATTGCTCAAGTGTGACCTGCTCAGTAACGAGGTGGAGAATGAGATCACCTTGACGGCGTTCCGTCTGATTACTATGGATCTTCTAGCACTCTTTCACCTAATGAATGAGGGGACGATCAATGTCTTGGAGCATTACTTCGAAATGTCAAAGTACGATGCAGAACGAGCGTTCAAGATCTACAAGACTTTCAGCACCCAGACGGACCAGGTCGTGGAGTTCCTTAGCACTGCAAGGCATTATGAGCACGCTACTCGGCTTGAGATACCCAAGCTCAAGCATGCACCGACGAGTCTGACCGGCTCGCTAGAAGAGTATCTCAATGATCCAGATTTTGAGATCAATCGACGGCAATATTTAGCACAGCAGGAAGCTAAGAAAGGCTCGAAATTTTCGAGCAATAGAACGGCAGAACCTTCGAAGACTAACAGCAAACCAGCCTTGAGCAAGAGCGAAACCGACAAAGCCTTCCAAGATCCAAAGCCTGCACAGACAGCATCCAGCAAGCCAGAGCCCAAGGGACCTGCCCCGGATCTGATAGACTTCTTCGACTCAATCGAGCAAAATCAGACGACACTGGCCACCAATCCTCAGCAACAGAATCCGAACTTCCAGCAAGCGCCCTTCCAGAAACAGTCATATCAACCTCAGCAATCCAGCTTTCCCAGTCAGGTTGGGCAACCGCAATGCCAGAATACCGGTCTAATTGGAGGCAACAATCCCTTTGGTCAGCCTCAACAGCTGCAGTCAATACAACCTAGCTTTAACGGAGCGGGCTTTGGTGGCTATCCACAGCAGCCATACGATCAGGCGCAAATTGTCGCAAGTCAAACGCAGAACAACGCACCTCAACTCGATCCGCAGCAGGCATTTGCGCAACAGCAAGGTCAAATCTCTGGATATTCGCAGAATGGCGTCAATGGTTTCTCACAGCAGCAGCAGCCGCCATGCCATACAGGACAGCAGTCTCAGTCAACTAATCCCTTCCGCCAATCCATGTTTCTCCAAAATTCAAGCACTACCACTAGTCCTTCTTCAAACAATTATTTGAACTCTCCCTCGGCAGACCAGCAATCTACGAATCCTTTCGCACGCGATGTCACAGGCCAGGCCTACCAGAACTCGCCATTGCAACCTGCGCCGCCGAACCAAGGCATGCCATTCATGTCACAATTCCAAATCCCAAATCAAGCCACACCTTTCTCTTCACAGCCTCCCAGTCAAAGCATGCAATTTGTATCTCCTAACCAAGGAACACCGTTTACCTCGCCACCGCCCGCACAACCCCAGAGTCACCAGCAACAGTCGCAACCTCTTCAACCTATGCGCACAGGCACCAATCCCTTCGCTCGTAATGTCTCACCACCGCAATCACAACAACCGAATCCTCCGCCTCTACAACCTAATCCAACCGGCAGCACCAACCCTTTCCGCCAGAGCGTCTTCGTAAACCAGCAGACTGGGCAAGGCTGGCAGGCTTCGCAGGGAACGATGGGTGGTTTGGAGCAGTTGCCGACAATACCCGTCTTTCCACGACCCGGGCAGCCGCCGCAGCAGCAGCAGCAGCAGCAGTCGCCTTGGTCATGATCTGTAAGATACGCTAATGCTAATCGAAGTACTGCAAGGCGTTCCGGGTTTGATGGGGGTTTCTTGCATAGCATATCATACTGCTGCACATAAGTCGTGCTAGGCGCTGAGCACACAGGCGTAGTGCTTTTCGCTCACAGAGCTGGATAGCTAGTCATGATACAGAATACCAAATATACGAGCTCCATTGCCTTGTTCGGACAAATTGTTCGAATAATATGCTAGACCAGAAGATCAGACAATGGACGTCACCAGCCAAACCATCCACTGATTGAATCCCCTACCGTCGCTTCTCCTTTATCCCTCCTGCGCTGTCTCTGCTCCTTCGCAGAACCCTGAAGTACCAAGACTCTTTTCGCAACAGAGGCATCAGACTCAGCTTCCGCTCTCATTGCCTTCTCCTCCAGCTCCCTCACAGCCTCCGGTTTATCCTTCATCCGCTTCTTCAATTCCGCGCGTGCTTCGGGTGTGAGATAATCCCTCTGCTTCCCCTCCGCAGCAACCTCCCCAGAATCCGCTGCCCTTCGTGTCTGCGCCGGTACTTCGTGCTCGGTAGGCGACGGCAACGACGAAGGAGTAGGGCTCGGAACAGCTGAGCGGGGTTTCGGAATGATAGGCGGAAATTGCGGAATTGGCAGCCCCGCCTCTTCAGCCTCTTTCTGTGCCTTCTCTTGATCCAGCATACGGTGATAAAGCGTGTCAGCATGCATCTGTATCTCCTCATCCACAGATGCAGGGCGGTCGAAGGCGCTCAAGTAACCCAATGCTTTCAGGAATCTCTGTCCTGTCCATCAGTATCCCTTCTCGCGATACCCGATCCTAGGATTTCAAGATGATGACATACGCTCTGCAAAGTGTAACACCGCTCGAATTCCCGGTTCTCCTGCCTGCACATCGTCATCCGCGCCTTCACCCCGCCACTCTTGAAGCAATCCGTGATCGCTTGCTGCTCCAACGCGCAGTTCTCGAGCGCGGCTCGGCCGATGTCGGCTTTCCGCTGCTTGTAGCCATCGAGGACATCGAGTAGCTTCTCCTGATCGGTCTTGGTTTCGTTCTCGACTTCGGCGAGGGGTCTGTAGGTCGTCCAAAGGTGGGCGTAGCGGCCGTCGGGGTAGAGGGATTGTGAGGGGACGGGGCTTGAAGAGGTGGGGTTGATTGAGGTGGGAGGGGTGGAGGGAGGGGGCTTTGGAGGGGAGGGTTCGGGTGGGGGAGGGGGCGCGGAGGTGGGTTTGTATTTGATGGGGGACTCTTGCTCGAGAAAGGCGCGGAGTTCGGGGTCGAGGTTGCGGAGGGGGTCGGCGGTGGCGGAGGTGGAGGTGGAGGTGGAGGAGGGGTCGGATTTGGAGCTTGAGAACCAGCCCATGGCTGTGAGCTGGCGCTGGAATCAGTCGAGGCTGCTACATGGCACGAGGTGCTCCATGACTTTTCCCATCTCAGCGGAACGGAGTTCCTGGTGCCAAGGATGCCAAGGATCACGTGCAGGATCAAAACGTCCTCACTCTTGATGAGCTCCATCAATGATTAATCTTATTCCATGACGGGCCTGATTCAAGGCGATACTCAACAAGCACAACGATGGTACAGCTTCTTGTTACGCTGTGATCAGTTCTTAGAGGACGACAGTGCACCCAGAGAGACACACTCAATTAAGCATTACCTCGAAAACGTCCCAGCATTGTTATTTAGCGCTTTCACAACGGTTGTCGCCCCTTGGCCTTATTTTTAGATCCCCGACCCCATCTTCTGGCAAGATGCTTTTGATCAACTTTCGCATTTCTTGATTTATCACTATCAAAATCTCACGTTTGATAGAGTGGACTTTGCGCTTTTAACAACACATCTTTGATAGAGTCTAAATCAACATTGAGAAAGTTATCTGGTTGCAAAGTTTTTGTGTTTCGAAGCGTGTCTTAAATCAAAGATCGACTTGAACTTCTTAAACTACTATTAGCGCTTTCACAACGATTGTCACCCCTTGGCCTTATTTTTAGATCCTCGACCCCAACTTCTGACAAGATCATTTTGGTCAACTTTCGCATTTCTTGATTTATCACTATCAAAATCTTATGTTTGATAGAGTAGATTTTACGCTCTTAACAACACAACTTTGATAGAGTTTAAGCTAACATTGAGAAAGTTATCTAATTGCAAAGTTTTTGTGTTTCGAAACGTCTCTTAAAAACAAAGATCGACTTGAACTTTTTACATGCCAACGAACTTTGCAATTTCTATAGCTTTAACAATTTTTGATCAAAATTTATAAGCAAAGCAATTTTAGAAAGCGCAAAGTCCACTCTATCAAACGTGAGTTTGTGATAGTGATAAATCAAGAAATGCGAAAGTTGACCAAAACGATCTTGTTAGAAGTTGGGGTTGAGAATCTAAAAATAAGGCCAAGGGGCGACAATCGTTGTGAAAGCGCTAATAGTATATGTCAACGAACTTTGCAGTTTCTATAGCTCTAGCAATTTGTAATCAAAACTTATAATTAAAGCAATTTTAGAAAGCGCATAGTGTCTAGAGTAATAATTGATTAATTTTATATGTTTTAATAGCGAAATGCGAAAGTTGACCAAAATTATGTTGCCAGAAGTTGGGGTCGGGGATCTAAAAATAAGGCCAAGGGGCGACAACCGTTGTGAAAGCGCTAAATGCCGGGGCGACTCATTTTACACTCAAGTTGCCGTGTCGAACCAAAAAGTATACATCAGCCAGGAAACTCAGCAACAGAGGCTCAGGATGAATAAAAACTATATATCTTCGAACGGGAAGGTGGAGCTTGTGGGACGCGCGGAAGCCCGAGAGCCATCGCCCGAGCTAAATATTGCTGCTCCAATGTCTACCGACCCGTTCCCTTTTCTTCAACTACCTCGCGAGATCCGTGACTTGATTTACTACTATGCCCTAACGCGTCCTGAATCCTCACTCACCATGTCGCCTGAGAACATCTACTGCTACTCCAAGAGTGATGTGTGGCCGAACGAGAACCCCGCGCCGGTCTGGGGTAGAGGGAGGCCGACTTGTCTGTTTCGAGTGAATCGTCAATTTTCTGCCGAGGCCTCGGAAATTCTCTACTCCAAGATCCCCTTCCACTTCGAGCGGTCAATCGATGCCTCTTTTAACAGCTTCCCCCTTCCGGACAATATGCTTTTCAGGAACAGGGGCTTGGTTAAAAGAATAGGATTTACGATCACCGTAAGTACCAAGGAAAGTACATCTACCCATCCGCAAAGAGGAAAGGGTTCGACAGGATTTACAAACTGTCCTCAAATGGTTGCCTAATATCAGGCGTGCGGATCTAGCTTTCAAATTGTGTGATCGTCATCGGCGGAGGCCACAAGTCAAAGATATAGTGGACCGTCTCGTGCAGATAGCGAGTCCGCTGCAAGACGTGGCCGACTTGACACTTCATTGCGGGAGCAAGACTGGGAAACGAAAGCGCATCGTGACTGAGGTGCATCAAGCTCTTGCTCGTTGTGAGCAAGTAAAGTTGTGTCCACGAATGGACTGCATCTTGAACGGCACGCTTTGCTGAATCGGTTTATCTATGGACGAGCATCTAGAGCCGCTCAAGCAGGCAGAGACTGCAAGAGCTCATCCATAGATAAACCGGTTCAGCAAAGCGTGCAATGCGTTTGCGGGCCACAATTTCCTATGACCGCAGAAGCGTGGGCACAGCAAGCTTCATATGTGATTGGCAGCTCGACCTTTTCTTCAGTCTTCCTGGATAGAATCCCGTTCCGCCCTCAAGGCCACATTCTCCGTGCCTGATTAGAGAGCATCAAGACAATTATCCCAACCGCTGGCACCGGTGAGTGCTCATTGACTTGGCGAGCCCTATTAGACCCCTCTTTGGTTGCTTCCTTACCTTACCTCGGGGTCTTCTGGCTATGTCGGCAATGTTCTTGAACGGTGGCGGCGGGTCATCACTGGTCTTTCAACTCCATCGTCAATTCGTCATTACGTCGTTCCATAGCGCATAACAATGGACTCATGATGCAGCCAGTCTTCGAAATGAGTACCCTGACAACACTCAAATTAGCGACCAGATGACTTGTGAAGCCGTGGGGAAGGGTGGACATAGTTACAAAGAAATGATGAGAGCCAGAATACATTTGGCCTGGCTCATACTCCCGAAGTTGTGCTGGCCGCCATTACCAGCTTCAGTATTGTTAAAGGATAGGCAGGTGGGCCCTGAATTGATGAGACCGAATATCATAAAGACTACTTATCTCTGGGCGGAGTCTGATTGGATGAAGCCGAGGGTGCATCATCTGTGTAGATGATAATCAAGAAAGTTCAGACACGAACGAACACGAACGATTGATGTATTAAATTGGATTGAGCACTCACTTCGCCCGGCCTACAGTTGATGACCAGCCCACCTGTATTGGTGAAATTCCAATGCTGGTCCGTGTCCTCCCCGTTTCCCATGAATGCTTTTTTGGTATCACTATAGACGTCAAGATGCAGATGATGTCCCGAATCGTCGTTTGCTGATCTAAGGTGATCTACACGGTTACGACTGGTAGTTGAAGGACTACACCCTGAATTGCTCTAGGATCGCGTTCCGAACATGTTTTCTCGATGCCCGTGGATTTTCGGTCACCGCAACCGTGCAAGACTCGACAATAAGAGGCGCTCTCAGAGACAGGCATTTCAAGAGGTGGCGAGCAGTACTCCATACAAGGAAAAAGACTTTCTCGTCAGGAGAACACTCGGCAGAGATATGCTAAAGCGTCATGATATGCCTGAAATATGTGCAGATGCGGCTTTTCCTATAGGCTATGGCTTGCTTCTAGTATAGGTCAGTCTATAGGCACGGTCTGGAGGCGTTTTGAGTGCGTCTCGTCGTGGTACTGAGGGTGCGGAATGAGCTTTCCCGAGTACCAACAGGACGACCTTAAAGAGGGATATGTTGTCCCTCTACAGGATCGATTGAGGCACTGTTCCTCGGTTTAAAAAAAAGTCAAACCCTAGCGAAACGCTGAATGCTGCAAAGCATAACATCCCAGCAACGACGACTGCAAGAGCCGGCGGAATTTCTGGGCTATGACTAATGTCATGAGCATTGTCGAATTGACGATGAATACGTACGCTTCGAGGAACGGAATAGCGGTGTGCTACAAGCTCGTACAAGACGACTGCCGTTGCGTGACCGTCCTTAAAACCTCACGTGAGACATCGACGGAGCCTTTGTTCAAGGCCAGGACTTTGTCCACGTCAACTCCCACCTCACATATGAGGAGGACGTCGCTCTAATGGATGTAGATATGGAACTTTTGTTTGGTATAGCTTCCGCCACGATCCTCGATTTCGTTTTAGGCGCTTGCACCGTGTGGTATTGATGAACGACAACTTGCACATTGCATGTCAGTTAACATCCCCCATGCCATCGTTCTTCTTAATTTCGTGGTTATCGCCGAGGTTAAGGGTAGCGTTCCTGTAAAGGTTCACCTGTAATTCTATTCTATACCACGGCGGACCTAGTTCAATTAGTTCATATCCGTTCATCTTTGTTTTCTGCTGCTCTGCCAGACACGCCCGGGTCTTCCGCGTCCTCTCTTCTCTCATTCTTCTCTCCCTTCACAACTCATTTGCTCCTTAACAAGGATTGTTCGAGGGACGCTGCAGACTTGTCATTGAAAGCATCTTTGAGCAGATTACTTAGTCTTCCGCTCACATTACAAGCATTACTCGGGAGTTTTCTAACACCCTTCCTTATTGGAGCCTTGATTCTATTGATCTTTTCAAGCGATCTCTTGCCGAGCAATCTTTCCTCGACGTCAAACCTCTTCACAGAAATCTACAAGGTTCCCGATCATGAGTCTGCTGTTGCCTTCAGTCGTACCTCAAGCTGCAATTCTTCACAGAATATTGCAGTTCCTTTCGGGTCCAGAAATGCAAATCGGTCTAAATAGGTCACACGATAAAGCTTGGATACAATATGCTAATTGGCAGGGGTTCGACGCGACGTGGTAAGCTGTGCATACTTCCGAATCTTGTGTGCGCTGAATATCAAGGCTGCATACCAGAGGCTGAAGCCTATCATCTGCTCTCCACCTTGATTGGGTAAATCACAACGTATGGTTTTTCCTGGTTTGACTTTTTGTCAAGCTTGTTTTGGGAAAATATATGACCAAGGAATCTTTAGACATGATCGCACGTTTCAGCGACCAGTAAGGTAAGTAGAAGACCCAACCATTACGGTAAGCAGAAGAGAGACAAGGACTAGTAGAGCAAGAACGGCGAGATTAGCAGAACGCATGAGCCACAACGCGGCAAGTCCGAATCGGACACCTAATGTGGGGATTTTGAAGAAGGATATTGCATTTGGGTAATGTGTAGATCATTTCTCCCAAAAGACATTGCTATTCCAGAAATTGAAGTCGTGAATCTCAGAGCGCGACTCCAGTCCCTCGTAGGCCATGTTACACCTGCGGACAGACTACACACGTGGGAGACCGAAAGCAGCGTTCTATGACCCTCTCTCTACCTATCGTGTAGTGACTGAATGAAAATCATCATCTCAATTATCTAGAAGCTGTATCAAAATCCTGGTCGTCAATGAAGTGCAATGGCTCGCACAGGGCGAAGAGCACTGACTGGAGGACCGGGCCGTGTGCCGAAACGCAACTTCACGTCTTCGGTTGCTCACGACCTGATCATTATTTTGATCTAACTGATCGAAACTTAGGGCGTTCGCCCTTGCGTCAAGAAATGGGCAACAGTAAGTAGACTTCTAGACAGTGATTTCGTCTTGCTCACCTAGCCAGACCGAGAAGAACGGCTCTTGATGAAGCAGCGCGGTGCTGGGTGAGCCCGCCCACTACTAGCCCTGCAACATTAGACTAATCTTTTATAGCACGCGTCAAATTAACAACATAGGCTTTGATCTCATCCTGCCAGGCCAATCCAGGACGCCACTGAAGCCTCGCAAGTCTGGCAGAGTCACAAAGACACCACGAGCGGAGCCTGCTGTTCAGAAATCATCACGCCGTACACCTAAGCCAGCAGGGACGCCTACAAAGACCAAGCAAAAGAAGCTGCAGGTAGTCCCACCCGAGTCTTTGAAAAACGCCAATAAGAATGACCTCGGTGCATTGGGCTCCGGGTTGGGGCAGAGTGAAGGAATTGAGGCTACAACAAAGAAGCGAAAGCTTGCCGGCGTTGGAGATGGACGAACGGCCGCCAAAAGGCCGAAGACTATTACCGACAGTCAAAAAGAGAAGAGCGTGCCTATCAAAAGAAGTAGGCTAACGAAGGCTAAGCCGGCCACAAGTGCTGGCATGCACTCTCAGATGGGAGCCTCGAATCAAATTAGAAATGTAGTGGACGATGAGCTCAGCTCGTTGCTGTATCACGACGATAGACCAGTCGACCCAATTGACGCTGTCAGTGGTCCTTTGCAGGGCCAGGATAAGCCGAACAACGTGGCGATCCAACGAAAGGCTGGCAAAGCCGCCAAAGAAGGTTTCAAGCCTACTCAGCGAAAGCGAACCACTGGGGCTGGAATATCAAAGACTGCGCCCGCTGTCGAGCAAAATTATATCAAACCCGAAGCTGCTATCGAAAAGACTGAAACTCTGGCCAGTCCAGTGCCAAAGAGGAGGCGCAAGAAGCGCAGGTCTATCGGACAAGATACGAGAAGTAGGAAGAGGCCGCCTGTGGTAGCTGAGGAGAAACGACCTCTCCACTTGGAGATGACGGAACCAACAGACCCTAAAAATGACATATTCGAAGCACCATCAGGATTTCTAGAGCTTGATGTGACTCAAAGCGGAAAGAAGGCCAACCTTGTCCAAGAAAACATCCATGGGCTAAATAAGCTTGATGCTGGATTGTCGGAATCGATGGACAAGGCCAAATCAAAGCCACGGAAGAAACGGAAGCCGATCGCACAGATATCCAGACCTCGAAAGGCATCCAAGAAAGACGGTGGTGCGAATGCGTCTATTTTATCGGTACTATCGGAAGAAGACGTCCAAGACAAGGCAAACGGAGCCATAAGTGCTGGAACGACGCAAGCTAGAGAGCGAGCTAGGAAGCCACTGGCGGACGTCACGAACTTTGCCCTGGGCCCGAAGGTCGAAAAAGTAGAGCTGCGTCAATCAGACGACGAAGCTCAATTACCGAGACCGTTGAAGCGCAAGGGTCACATCACGGCCGAGCCAAAGCAGAACCAAGTACACAAAGACCCTTTACCAGAAATGGTCCCGGCGTTACCTACACACAAAACAAAAGCCTCAAGGCCACCAGAGTCTCAGTCGCCGTCAAAAGTGAAGTCAACGCCAACAGAAGCAGCAAAGTCTTCCGCGGACAATTCAGTGCGGGAACAAGCTCCAGTCAAAGCCCAGAAGCTGAAGCCAGCGAAATCCGCACCCAAACCCACCAAGCCTCCCTCACTCCATCTAGGCCCGACCTTATCTCCACCCATTATAATCGAGTCAACAATGAACCATCCAGTTGCTGCGAAAACGGATAACCGTGATTTCCCCCGGCCTCTCGTCAAAAAACGAGGCCGGCCTCGTAAGACTCCTGGCTCGGATGCCCTACCGATGACCAGGGCCTCTAAATTGCAGCCAAAGAAAGTCAAACCTCCAACCGGCCCTCGCAAAGAGTCAGCAAACACCATTCCTGTAGCGAGTTATCGCCCCATCCTCTCTCAGGATCCCGCTTCAGATTCCGACGACCCGCTCTCCCTCAGTGCACCATACCCACCCAAGAAAGCCCCCAAGCGCAGTTGACGCATTGGCGCAAGTCTCGCAATAGATCCAGTAGGAGCATTGAATCGGTCTGGACTGGCTGTGGAAGGCAAGGAATTTTTAGGTGCTCACAGTCAAGAACTGAAGGCGTGGTTGAAGGACAAGAATGTGGTGTTGGATGGGAATGCAGCGTTGAAAAGAGGGTCCCTGAGGTTAGGCAGGAGGAGTTCGCGTTGAAGAAGAAGGTGAAGGTGCTATATAAAGGAGCTGCGGCGGAATCATGATTGAGGTCGACGGAGATAGTGCTGAGACTTTATGTACCAAATGGTAATGTCAGTAAACGAAGGTCAAAAGAGCACGACAGTAAGTTTTTTGAATCAACTATCCTGGAGGACTACACTTCGTTGGGCCCAGGCTCCATCAGTGACACCAGCAATGCAATCTACGCTGTGACATATCCTAGGGGCTTGGAAAGAGCTCAAGAAGCGATATATTCAAGACTGCTCTTCTCCCTTCAAGTCAACATCAAACATTCGTTCCATACGCTGGCAAGCAAGCGAACGACCATCCAGTGGCACTTGCAAGAAAAAGTCGGTTGACGTACCACCGACGAATTGCTCAACCATCAAAAGCCCATAGCTGATACAGCAAACCGTCAGATAACAAACACTCGGCACACCCCAACATGGCAACCCCTACAGGAGAGGATAGATCGAATGAAGCGGATAGTCCTCCCAATCTTCCAAGAACCCATCACGTCAGAAGGCAGGTGCTCGCTGAACAAGACTCCGATTGCTTTACACCATTAAAAAATGTGTGTTAACAAAACAGCGAGGGACTGAGCGACAACCGAACTCCTGTTGCTAAAGCGGCAAAATTCCATTGCGTATCGATGATTAAGAGCTGACCTGCCCCATCTACCACATCCTGCCCAGCATATATGTAACAATTTGATGCTAAGAAGGCAAGCAGTCAAAAGGCGTTAAGGATCAGTTGGAACGTGGATACAACCAAAAAGTTCAGTGGCCCGCCGACCTGATGCTCAGGACTCATCGTTAGTGTGGATTGCTTTTTGGAGAGATCTTGTTCGTTGAGTGTTTGATGCTGGATACGGTTGTTCTTTTGCTTTGGGGTTGTCAATTTCTGAGTATTTGGTTGATATCGCGCCAAAGATAGTTCTCTGGGAGTCCACTGTTCGTCACAAGCTTCAGGGATCGCTTCAACGAAACGAGAGGAGCTGAGCGATTTTGCACCTACGGGTGCCAGTGTGTGGGCTGAAATGTGTCGTAAATTTGACTCACGTCTGGATTTTGGAGGAAAAGGATCCGAGTATCTGTCATTCAAGCGAATGGCGAACCCATCTCTATACCAAGAACCCTTTTTCCTCACCATAATCCCCATTCTCTCCTCCTCTCTCACTCAACAACAGCCATCCACCCCCTCCTTCCCACAAACCCCTCCACGCCTTCATCCCCCATAACCTCATCCGCCGTTCTTCCCGTCACGATACTCCTCTCGATATCCCTTCCCAGCACCACAAATCCGCCATCATCCCTTGCCCCCCCTCTCTCCCTTTGGCTATCATCATCCATACAAACTCTCCTCCACGTCTTCGATCCCTCAGGATCAGTCACAGAAGAATACCCCGATCCTACACGATCTAAGCTTAGGAACCAGCGCCGCTGATAAATACTCCCAATACTATTCTCCGCACCAGGGTACGCGTTCGTGAAACGGATCTGCTCGTCTTCCTCTTCGGCGACCTCTGGCGTTCGGGCAGGGACATCGTCCGCGGTCTCGGACGCAGGGGTCGAGTGTCTGCTTGAGCGGGAGGGAGAGGGGTGGCACGGGTCCTTTCGGCGACGTTTGCGGCGGGGGGCGGCGGGTTTGGAGGAGTGGTTGGAGGAGGGGAGGACGCGGAGGGTGAGGGTGTAGGATTGGGGGAGGTGGTGGCCGTGGAGGCGGAGGCGGATTTTAAGCTGGGGGGAATGGGGGTTAGTATGTTCTTTTTTTGATATGTTGTGAAGGATGCAGGAGATGTTATGAGGGAGGTGGGAGGGATTAGGGGGGAAATTACATTTTGAAATGCTAGGTGAAGTTTCTCGCTTTCTGAGAGCTTTGAAGTATGTGGTGGGGGTTCGGTTTCTTGTGAAGATGGTGAAGACGAAGAGGTGTGTGGAGAGGAAGTGGTGTGGTAGGGGAGGATGGTGTATTCGCCGGTGTCCCAGATGAGGAGAGAACCCGTTTGAGAGGAGGCGGTCTCGATGAGGTGGTTCTGGGGTTTGTATCAGTATAACCTTTTATATCGTTTCGTCCACAAAAGGACTTCGCATATTTTTAGATACGAGCCATCATTGTCTTCGCATCAGAGTGTCTTTGCTGACGGGGGGAAGAGAAGTGCGATTCTTGCAATGCACTGGCGAGAGATGATGCATCTAGCCTTTGCACTCCTTGGAAAAACATCCTGAGATAGTAACGATGGGCTTAACAACCAATGATGTCCCATAGCAAAAGAGAAAAAACGGTACTCGATATGTGCGCTTCAAGAAGTGATAGCAGAGAAGGTATCACAGCAGTAGTGAGTAGCCAGCCACCTGGGCTAGGCCCCCAAAGGTGCACCCTGCGAGTGTATGGGATAGAGAAGTTGGAAACGATAGAGAAACGAAGAGACCATCGACAAAGAGACACTCACCCACAGATTATGCACCCTCGTCTCCGTCGCATTGCGGTTCAACCGCCGAGAATTTGGATTGCCTGGGAGCCCGTACATAATGGCAAAGCTAATGGAGCTGCTCTCCGAGATCTGGAGTCGGAGATCATAATGCACTCCTACCACTCATCAGTCCCCATCCATTGCATTCTTTTCCTATCATCTTTCTCGAACTCGCATGCGACTGACTTGATCCCACTGTTTCCAATCTTGAAGCGCCTCTTTTCGATAAGAGCGAGTAGAGAAAAGGAGAATTGAGCGAGTAGTTTGAAAATTGAAAAGAAAGAGTAGATTGAAAAGACATACCAGCAACAGGATGATCATGCTGATGCACCACGAAATGCCTCCCGTGCTGATGCTGATTCCTTCGATACAAACCCTTGAAGTCATCAATACTCAACAAATCCCCTTGCCCAGCAGCACATGGTCGAATATGCCGGGAAAGCTGTTCCGAGAAGACAGCGAGGTGGTCATCTATCTGGGCTTGGCCGGCTTCGATGGCGGCCAGGTTTGGGGGTGATGAAGGGTCATCTTGTTGTGTTCTTCTTCGTTTGAGGGAGCGGGTGCTGGGTGGTGGTGATATGGGGGCTTCGAGGGAGGTTGGCGGAGAGGTCCGGGAGTGGGCACGAGAGGGGATACCCTCTTCCTCTTGCAATGAAAAATAATCCGAGTCCGAGGTATTGGAAGAGGCCATAGGGGGACACAATCAACGAGTTGATAGCTCTTGAAATTAGGGTTTTCCATGTTTAGGGTCTACGAGCTGTTCAGCGTGGAGAACCGAGTACTTCCTGTAGAAGCTTGACTGAATGGGACTACAAGTATTTATAGTGATTCAGTATGGAAATTATCGTAGACGGTGACAAATGTGTTTTGAAGCAGCTGGCATTTGTAAACTAAAGGGATATCATGCTGAGAGAGGTGCATGGACTATTATTACAGCTCGGCCCCGTTTGGACTCATCTCGTAGCCTCTTAAGATCATTGCTCGCACGCGCATCCGTCTTCGCGTCAGTCAGTAACCAATAAGGAAATGGAAGCCGAAGAACTCTCGGTCGCGTCCTCCGCTGGGTATACCTTTACCACGTCTCAACCCTTTCATTATCATCCCGGATTGGCTTATCTATGCCGCCTGAGGTTGCTCCTCTTCTCGCCCTCGGTGCTCAGCGTGCCCTTCTGCTGCCTCCTCTTCCTCCTCTTCCTCTTCTTCTTCGCCTTCGTTAGCGTACTCACGGTGTGCGCCCGCGGGGACCCAGAGGCCACTCTCGCGGTCTTGGCCTCGCATGTTGGTGTCCTGCCCGCTAAGATCAACACCCTCGCCTTGGGCGCGCTGCTTGCGACGCTGAGAAAGATTACGAGCGCGGGTGCTGAGCTTGGAGGAGACTGCGGCATTGGCGGTGACCCAGTTTGTAAGGGCGTCCTCGCAATCTTGGATGATACTTGAGCGATGTTAGTGAGGTTGTTTCTTGAAATCAGGGCTTGGAGAATGTTGTCCACTTACGCCTTGCTTGTTTCATAGCCATCGTATGCTTGACGGGTCTCACCAGGAGTGACCGGAGTATCGTCGACGAGCTCGAGGAGGTGCTTTCCGTATCCTGCAATAATGGCGATCTTCTCGCTGTGCTCACGGAGTGCATCGAATTGGTAGGTGAACGCAGCCTTCAGCTTCTCACGGGTGATGTTGGACAGCTGAGCTTCTGCGACAAGTGATTCGGCTTCAGCGCGGACAAGCTCCTGTTCGAGAACCACAATGCGAGGGCTATTGGGTTCCTTGTATTTGAGCTGAGCAATCTGATCGGTAATCTTCTGCTTTCGGTCTCTGCTCGGCTGGACTGAAGCTTCGATATTGCGGATGCTCTTGATGGTGACGCGGTATTGGTCGTAGCGGTCGACGAACTGGTCTTCAAGCTCACCAACCTCGTAGATAAGGACCCCAAGCTTGTCAGTGACGTCTGAAACATCATCATCGCATGCTTCGCCCCAGATTGAGAGTTGTTGCTGTCAAGGTCAGAATTTGGCATTGAATGTTCAATAGAAGTAGCCACGTACAGCGACTTCCATGCGCTCTCGACCGACAAGCTCCATGCTTCGCATGACGTTCTTCTCCATCTTCACCAGCTGCGACAGCTTTTTTGCGAGATCTGGCCCAAACGCGCCGGCCGTAGATTTACGGAATGCATGGCCTATGAGACATATTGATCAGCCTCGGAGTCAAATGTTGTTTCCGTAAAAGAACACTCAAAACTGCACTTCTGAAGCGATGGAGCACGAGCAGCAAGGAACGATAGAAGTAAGTTCTTTATCGAATATTCCATTTGCTGCACGTCGTATACGAGCAGTATGATGCCGCCACTTTCGCTCTGTGGATTTGCCCAAAACCCGCATCTATCGAACAGAGCCGCAGCGAGCCTTGGCAAAGTGCAGGACTGGCGATGGCGATGCGAGGCATACCAATGCCTAGCAAGGCTGTCCACGGCTTGTAGAGGAAAGAGTTCACTCACCGACACCACCTTTACCAAAGAAGCGACCGGACTTGGTAGTGGACTGAGGTGGAGGTGGGTTCTGTATCTGCGACGCTGTAGGAGCGCGCGACTGGCGCATAGAGTAGGTGCGATGCATGGTGGCGGTGACTTGTGATTTCAGAGTGCAGTCTCAATGTCAGGACTTCTGTCAAGGAAGTCAGAGGTCAGTAAAGATATTTTCAAGAGGTATGGGAGTGCTTCGAGGCGGCTTGTATGTTGTTTCCTCGGGGCGCTCGGTTCTCAGCTTGCGGCTGTGTCATGGAACCAACGCCGCGCTTGCCGGAGTAGCAGCGTGGCCTTTCGATAATCACCGTTGTGACTGGGTTAGGAAGGGCTAAATCGACTTACAGTTTGAATTCCGGTGATATGATATGGGATGCGGTCGGGATGTTTTTCGGAACAAGTGAAAGGTATCAGTCCGCGGCCGCTAAGAGTTGGCAGGGCAAAGTCAGCGAAGCCATTCCTACGTCATATCACATATTATCGCGCTAAAATGGCTTGCGTCCTCTCAGAATTGCGTCGACCAGCCCTGACATTGCCAACCCTGAGACCTGTCGTTCGATGCTTCTCATCATTTGAAATTTATACCAAAGTAATGTAACACAGTGCAATAGTGCTTCCTTATCCAGCAACGTCTTTGCTAAGCAGACCGCGTCCCTTGTCCTCCAAACAAACAGCTTCCATAACCACGTCGTGTCCAAAAAGCGTCGTCCCATGCAGGTTGTTCCCCCAAGCGCCCATGCTAATGCTCTCTAAAATCATAAAATGTCCATCCTGCACATCCTCAGGCTCCGAAAAGAGCGTGTTTCTGATTGAGATTATCAACCCTCTGGCACCCCTTCTGGCTTGACGAGCGTAGGAGCTACCCTTCGTCTCTTGGGCGCATCTTCCTTCTCCGATTCACTGGTATCTCGCTTCCCAAGCACGCTGCCGCTGACGGAGCTTGGACCACTGACAACACCAGTCATGGGTGTCTGCGGCGGAGTCGTCCACGGCAAGCTCGAAAAGGATGAATTCGCCGCGGGAAAACCTGGAATCGTCCCAAGAGATGGCGTCGGGTTGCTAGTGATGATACCAGATTGGGTGGCTACCGAGGATGTTGAATTTGATCTCGTTGGACTGGGTGGCCGGATTGCCGATTGCTGCGTGCACGGCGTGGTGCTCCGTGCAGGCGTGGGCGCCGGAGAATTTGACGACACGAATCCCGGTGGAGGCTGCTTTTCAACGAAAGGCGGTGCAGTGCTTGCGGTCGGCGTTGGAGTGGGGGTAGCGTGTGCCGAGGAGACCGCAGATACGGCTGGGGATGGGTGATGAGCCGTCGGTACGTGTCCGGTGTAGACTTGGCCCAATTCTCCAGGTGCGAACGAGAGGTTCGAGCAGAATCCGTCCGAAGAGCTCATCAATAGCGTCAACCCGTCATTGGACCTGCAACGTGCGGTCAGCATCCTCGAACCACAACAAAGGACAAATCAAGCCCTCGTACCATGTAACATCCGTAAACGTAGCATAATGTAAATTGCTTACTACCACCAAGGGCGTCTGTTGCTGTGTGTCGTAAACTAGAACCGCATCTTGGGTTGCAACCGCATATACGATGCGGTAGGGTAATGCAAATGCTGGACTAGGTCCAGGTGTTGGTGCCGATGTGTCCAAGTCCGTTGTTGGAGGCGAACACGATGGCCCCGGCACATCGCTTGGTGAAGGCATCGTGGTACTCGTAGACGGTGGCGGATCCATTGCTGAAAGCGTGGATGGCGCCTTGGAGGGGACGACAGGTTCGGGCAGATCTGCTATTGCTTCTTCGGCTGATGAGGTGTCCAGCGTGATCTGAGCCGTAGGCTTCGTAGCTAATCGGTGTGTGTATAGAACAGGTGAGCATTTGACAGCGATTGAAGGTTTCTTATGACCCGGTAAGTGAGCTATTGGTGGGCGGTTCAGTCCGGCTCGGGTGTAGATATACACTGTATTGATAATATCGTCGGCCGATCTTACTGTCTCTAGGTGTGGTGTCCGATATTGACCTGCAGGGGTAAACAGAAGGCTGCCGTCCGGCGTAAAGGTTAGACGACGGAAAAAAGACGTATGTGTCTCATTGGCGTAAATGCTGGCATTCTTGATGCCTATCCCGGCTCCGAGGTATGGATTCGGTGAGTTCTCCATTGGTCGTACAGCGGGCAAGGGCATAGATGGTGCTGGCGAAGCTGAGCGCCGCATGGAGGGCGAAGAACCGAAAGAAGACCGTCGACTATGCGAAATGGCTGGCGGATTCATGGGTAGGGCGAGCGATGTTGGTGTTCCTGGCATTGAAGGTCCGGGGGATGCTGGCGCAAGAGATGCGGAGTCAAGGCCTGTGTACGTTCTTGACCCAACCTCTTGTGGCGCCGGACTGCTGGCTGAGATTCTCTGTCCTGGGAGATCCATCTTGGTGACTTTGTTGTGTTGGCTCAAAGTGGGTTGACCATCTTTTGTCTTTAGGCTGTAGATGTGGACGGATCTGTCGGAGGATTGAGTTGCGATGTATTCGTTGAGTGGATCCCAGGCGACACCTTGCACATAATGGTTGTGCTCCGCAATCTGACGAACCATTTGCCCTAAGAACATATCAGCTGAGGCTTCTGAAGTGATCGGGATAAGGTTGACCAGTCTGAGCATTGTATATCCGCGCAACATTGTCCATACTCCCCGTGATGAAGAAGACTCCATCTGGTGACCAAGCAAGATCGTATACTTCGGAACCGGAAGAGCGACACATGTGCTTGATCCGCCATGTTTCTTTGTCCTCCAATGCATTCTCGCCAAACACTGGTGCAGTGCCGTGGAGTCCGGACGGTACCCATAACAGCGTATTGCCATCATCTCCAGCAGTTGCCAGCATTTCTCCTGATACCGTTCAAACACCGTGGCTGCCAATGAGGAAGAGCACACTTACCACGCGGAGCGAAACGAACAACATTGACTGCTTGTGTGTGCTATAGCGGAATATTAGCAAGCGGCCCACTAAAAGCAATGCTTGTTGTTGTTGTTGCGGCCCCACCTTAATCAGAGTGGTCAGATAGGTTACTGTCCTCTCCTCGCCATCTTTCTCGACTCTCCATAAGCGTACGTTGTTGTCGCCTCCTCCAGTGGCTAATCGTCCTTTGCCATGGGGTTCAAAGTGGGCAGAGTAGATGGGAGTGTTTTCATTATGCCACGAAATCAGTAGCGGAGAAGCTTTCATAGTACCGTAGCGGCCTCGATCGACGCTGAGGGTCTTGATGGTTGCACTTGGAAAGGTTGACGGAGAATCGAAAGCCGCTGTTCGGACCAGGTATTACTGCTGGTACTGCATCTGGAGTTATGGACTGGAAATGGTGACAGAAGCTTGGCAGAGGGTTGCGGAGAGTTCTCAGGTCATGACAGCCTTTTGGATTGTAGGTAGAATTGATGAGAGGCAGGGAACAGGAACATGAAGCTTCATACAGTAAGGTAAAGTAGTCTCGACCGGTCCAATGCCTGCTCGATGGAGCGTCGTCTCGGGACGCGCTACCAGGGGGTTTCACGAGACAGCACGTGACTACACTGATTGCGGGTTGGCCCCTCAGGCCGGTTGGTCTCTTCGCATGTTTCCATGAAATTGAAAGTGTGGGAGGTTCAACGAGTACACGATCCTACATTGGGCATCTCGACGAATCGCTAATACGACGGCAACGACCAACTCGTCCCTTGGCAAAGTTGTTCGCAACAGGCAGAGAACCAACCTCGTCCACGGTTCGAGTTTTTGAATTATCGCGTTTACAAGGGCTCAAATGTCCTTATGTCGAATTGAATCCTACAAGGTGAATTGGCGTTGAGCGGGCATCAGATCCATCTAAAGCAATGCGGTGGTAGGAGTGCTAAAGTGACTCTAGACGGGAACGATTCAAGCAAGTCCTGAAAGCAGCCGGACATTCTGTAAACACAGTTGACAACGTCGTGACTGAGCGCTCGAGTCAGCTCTCATCATTTGACCGCTCGCCATGGGCCATGTGGATTAGTCCTTCGTTCTACGAGATGCTCGACCTTGATTCGGACAGTTCTATCGCAGACGGCGCCACCATGCGACTCACTCCCCAGTGCAGGACAACTACTCCGTAGCTTCCGCCTTTCCGACATGACAGGCGTTGACAGATGCAGGTCTAACCGTCTAAATGGGCTTTGGATGTCACGATCACCTCCCCGAGACACGGATGGCCTCCGATGAGGTGCATGGGTGGTGTGTGGGAAACACGGAGTCTAATGCCAGATGCTGTATGGCCATGCAGATGGATCCAGCTCAAGTCAATGAGTCACTACTGCTTGGGGGAGATGAAGGCGGGTAAAACGATCTCGCATTTTGCAATGGAGCGGAATGGCCCGTGCACCAAACTAGCGTGAGTGCCTGGAAGTGTTTCTCGGGCCCTGATATGTACCACGCAGCAACACCATGCGCTCTGCATGTAATAACATTATGAAGCATGGCTCCCACACTCTCTTCCTCTCCTTTCTCTGCTTTTCCTCTTGTACCATGATACTGCGGCTGAATGTTCAGCTCCAGCCATGGAACATCTCCCTCTCATAGTCGCGGCGCTAACTGGCGGGCTTAATGCTGCGATCTCCGTTTACGTTCTTTGGCGTTTTCAAAGACTTTCTTCAAACAACTTACAGAAGCTCTATGAAGACCACGATGGTATCGCCACAGACGACTCGCACAATATCTACTTGACCTCCACTCGCATCATCAAGTCCCTCACAACTGCCGTCTGGGCAATTGGGTTTCTGGTATCAGTCGCAACTGCAATATCTCGTACTGTTCAGACAGAAAACACACAGGTCACGGAAGCATGGCTGACGTTCGCTTGTTGGGTGGGTCAGGGTTTGCACCTCCTCCACGTACAAGAGGCTGATGCTGCGTCTAGGTGGCTCTTTCCGCACCCTTGCTGGCTATTTTCCTCGAAAGTAGACCAGTCAGACTCTTCCAACTGGCCCTGCTCAGTGCTTCCCAGTTCCTGGCCATAGCTTGTTCTATCTGTCTCAGAACAGGTTATGTGGCATACCACCCCTCAGAAAGTAGTGATCTTCCAGCCTTTGTTGTTCTTGAGGCGGTGCAATTCGGGGCAGCCGTTATAGCGTTGCTGTTGTGTCTACTTTTCTTTCGTCGGCCTGAGGTTTATCTCCAAGGCCATGCCGTTGACGGGCAGTATACTTCATCTCTCGCTGGGCGATGGACCTTCAGCTGGGCAAACAGGCTTCTTTCTTTCGCCAAGTCCAACAATGGTTTGGAGCTGAGCGACTTGCCAAAAATGCATCTCGATATGCGGTCACAGCACCTACATGAAGATATCAACCGGATTAAGCCCCGAGACCAGCTCTGGAAGACACTCCTTTTTGCACACCATGTGGAAGTGATTCATCAAACGCTTCTGACGGTCCTACAAGCTGCTGCGCAGTTTTTGCCGACTTATGCTCTGTACAGGTTCCTGGAGCTTTTAGAACAACGATCCGAAGGTCAACCAATTGGCGGAATCGGATGGGCTTGGATTTCTGGCCTGGGATTCACCTTAATCCTGATATCATCAGTAGAAACATGGCTTTTCTGGATATTGTGTAAGTGGTCTTCATGCCTAATCGATGATCCAAGCTGACAGATTCATGTCTTCCAGGCGCTCGATTAGGCGCACTCATTCGCTCCGAGTTGTCGGCCCTCATATTCTCCAAAGCTACTCGACGAAAGGATGTCAAACATGTAGCAAAACTCAAAGCACCTGTCGTTATTGTGGGGGACTATACAACCGTTTCTGACGAGCACCTCAGCGATTCAGTCAAAGACAACGCAAATGTCGATGTGGTAGCCGAAGAGGCGGCGGCAGAGCTCGACGACGATGACGATCAAAAGTCTTGCCAGGCAACGATCAACCTTGTTGGTGAGTAAGGCAAGCTTGCTGCCAATTCCAGGTGGCTGACTGTAAGTAGTCGTGGATACCAAGCGAGTCGCTGATTTCGCAACCGCCTATTTTTTATTCCCACAGACCGTAAGTATACTTATGAGCATCTCTTATCCCTTTCTGCGTGCACATGGTTTAGTAGTTTTCACTCGATGACATGCCTCATACTTCTGCCCCTGAGCTCTAAGAAGAAGAGCTGACTCTTAAATTTACTTAGGCCGCTAAGCTGGTAGTCAGCGTCTGGTTTCTCGTCAACTTGATCGGCTGGATTGCCCTTCTCTCTGGGTTCGCTGTGTTTGTTGTCGTGTTGCCGTTGAATGTCTATGCTTCCAAGGTCTTCGCCAAGACCCAAGGAGAGCTCATGACGCTGCGCGATCAAAAGATGGCTGTCATCACAGAAGCTTTACAAGGTATACGACAGATCAAATTCTCCGCTTTGGAACAGCAGTGGCAGTCTAGGATCCGCGCGACAAGAGGCAAGGAGCTTACTAAGCAGTGGAGAGTGTTCTGCATGAATACTGTCTTGATCATGATATGGATACTGGGTCCAGTCATGCTCAGTGCTGTCGGTTTGGCTGTTTATGCATGGCTTCGCGGCGATCTCGGGCCTGCGGTGGCTTTTACGACCATCACGATATTTTCACAGATTGAAACTACACTCGCTTGATACCTGAAGTGGTTACTGAGGGCCTCGAGGCTTGGGTGAGCCTGAAACGTATCGATAACTTTTTGAAAGCACCAGAGAAAAGGAAGGACGACTACCTGCATCAAGGTTCTCAGATTACATTCTGGAACGCCTCGATCGCTTGGCCCTCCGACAATCCCGAACCGGATCGTTTCGTTCTACGAGACATTAGTATCAGGTTTCCGAAGGGAAAGCTGAGTGTAATTTCCGGACAGACAGGTTCAGGAAAGAGCCTTCTGCTCGCAGCTATTGTTGGCGAAGCTGATAAAGTGGCCGGAAGGATCGAGGTTCCCTTGCCACTCTCGTCGATGGATCGACATGACTTCAAGGCCAACAAGAGCGACTGGATCATTGATTCTGCCGTAGCTTTCGTGGCGCAGATCTGTTTCATAGAAAACGCTTCTATCAGAGACAACATAATCTTCGGCCTTCCTTATGATTCTGGTCGCTACAAACAAGTCCTTGCGGCGTGTGCGTTGCGAAAAGACCTTGACTTGCTCGAAGATGGGGACGACACTGATATCGGAGCTAACGGTATCAATTTGAGCGGTGGTCAGAAGTGGAGACTAGCATTTGCTCGTGCACTTTATTCCCGCGCTGGTATCCTTATCCTTGATGATATCTTCAGCGCTGTTGACTCAAATACGGGGGTAAGTAAACTTCCGAGAATCCTTTACCCTTCCAGAGGGTTCCGAAAGCTTGAAGCATATCTCAGCTGTATTCGTTCCTAATTTGCTTATTGCCTTGACTGAAAGAAGGAATGCTGACTCTGAGACTTTTGTAGCGCCACTTGTATGAGGAGGCCCTCACTAGTGATCTGTGCCAGTCGCGAACCCGTATTCTTGTCACGCACCACGTTGAGCTGGTACGACCAAGCACAGAGTATGCGGTAGTACTTGCGAATGGCACACTACAGCGTGCTGGTTTCATATCAGATCTTCGGGGCGCAGGTGTATTGGAGGCACAGGATCACACTCTCGAAGAAGACGAGGTGGACCAAGAAGAGTACATGACGGAGGCCCAGGCATCAAATGGTGGTGCAAATGACACTCTAACAAAGATCAGATCGACAGAATTTACTGTGGACGACATGAGGCTGAAGAGTCAGCCCAAGAAGTTCAACGAGGACGAGAAGAGAGAAGCAGGTGCAATAAAGATCTCTATCTATAAAGAATATCTTGGTACTTCTGGCGGAATTTTGTGTTGGGCACCAATACTATTACTCTTCATAGTATACCAGTGTTTGGTCTTGGGGCGTGTAGGCATTCCTGCCGCCGAGCAGAATTGAACTCTTTCTCCAGTATAGTCTGCTGACTTGTTATAGGCCTGGTGGATTAGCTCCTGGACAAGGTCCTATGAGTCGCAGGCGCTCCTCTCCGCCATATACTTACCTCCTGCGGTCACGAACCTGCCAGATCATAGCGAACCACTAGCCCTGGGAAAGGCTAATGTTAGTTTGCCATACTATCTGGGAATTTATATCGGCATCTCTGTGGTCATCTGCATTCTGGGCACTTGCAGATATCTCTTTGTATACATGGGATCCCTGAGAGCTTCTCGGATACTATTCGACAAGTTAACCCACACGGTTCTTCGGGCCCCACTGAGATGGCTTGACACTGTACCTGTTGGCCGTATCTTGAACAGATTTACTGCTGACTTCGTGCTCGTGGATTCTAAGATGGGCAACGACTTGGTAAGTTATATCTAAACGCTCCTCGTTACTGCAATTATCTATATTTTTTTGTGACCGCGAGACACAGCTCGGTTCCTGGCCGGCCGGGAAAGTATCATACTAACATGAAATCCTACCTAGGGATTCTTGCTGTACCAAATTGTCCAAGTGATTGGCATTATTGCGGCGGGCGTATTTGTATCACCACTTATGCTGCTCTTCGCGATCTTATTGCTGGTACCTTGTCTGTTTGTTGCCATGCATTTCCTTGCCGGAGCGCGCGAGGTCAAACGCCTCGAGAGCAACTGCAGGAGTCCTATCTTCGAGCAGTTCAGCGCTGTCCTTGCAGGTCTCGGTATGTTTTACTGTTGCAGTCAGACAAACGATGGATATAGTGCTAACGAGATTATAAGGTACTATACGCGCTTTTGACAAGGTTGACCTCTATATAGAAAGGTTGGTGACAAGAATGCTCTGGCAAATCCTCGTACAGCTTCTTACGCAGCATTGCTGACTTAATACCCTGCAGGATGTTTCAACGGATTGATGAGCATGCCGGGGCTTACTGGTATCTCTGTGAGTTCAGATTCAATCTGCAACGGACTTGGTATTGATCCTTACGTAGGGCTCTTCAATCGATGGCTGACAATGAGGCTCAACGTTATTGGAGGCTGCTTCACCATTTTAGTTGCTGTTGTCGTCGTAAGCACTGAAGGTATTGACGCTTCGTTAGCCGGCTTTGCATTATCTTTCGCCTTGCAATATTCGAACGCGATCATATGGGCCATTCGTCAATACGCGAACATAGAACTAGCAATGAATGCCACCGAACGCATCATCGAGTATTCAAACGTGCCGACGGAAGACCAAGATGGTCATGACGTTCCTGCTGCATGGCCTGCCCAAGGTCGACTTGATTTTCAGGGCCTCGTGGCTGGCTACGCTCCGGATCTGCCACCTGTGTTGAAGGGCCTCTCGTTCAACGTTGCGAAGAATGAGCGTGTGGGTGTCGTGGGCAGAACTGCCGCTGGTAAATCATCGTTGACTCTTGCTCTGTTCCGTTTCCTCGAAGCTCGCGAAGGGAGGTTCGTCTTCCTTCTGAACCTCTTCAGGATTCTTGAGCTGATATTCTCTAGCATATCCATCGACGATATCGACATTTCTAAGATCAGGCTTCAAGATCTTAGAAGTCGCCTTGCGATCATACCGCAAGACCCGGTTCTTTTCTCTGGCACTGTCCGGTCTAATTTGGATGCCTTTCAAGAGCACACCGACGCAGAGTTATTCGATGCGTTGGAACGCGTCCACTTAATCCGCAGCAACCTACCTGCGTCCGGGAACGAGCTCACGGGCGAGGCCGATCGAAACTCACACAGAGCACCAAGCGCAAACATCAACATCTTTACATCGCTTTCCTCTCGCATCAGTGAAGGCGGCCTTAATCTATCTCAAGGGCAGCGACAGCTTCTTTGTCTTGCTCGTGCTATTGTTTCGCGTCCGAAAGTCATGGTGCTTGACGAAGCGACATCAGCTGTTGATGTATACTTCTCTTAAAGATTCTCCAACTTGTTTGAGCTTAGCTGATGGTATCTAGATGGCCACCGATGTTCTCATTCAACGTTCGATCCGGGAGGAATTCCGAGATAGCACATTGTTAGTAATAGCACACCGCCTTTCGACAATCGCAGACTTCGACAAGATCCTAGTCATGTCGGATGGGCAGGCTGCAGTAAGTAGATTTCTGAGCATCTCTTGCCCCTTTCTGAGCGTTTCAAGATACTTAAAACATGTATCAACAGTATACGCTCCCAAATCATGCACCTCTGCTTATTGCATTGACTGAAAGGAGGAACGCTGACTCGGAAACTTACTTAGGAATTTGATACCCCCAAGGCTCTGTTAGATAGGAAAGGGATGTTTTTCAACATGGTGAAACAGAGTGGAGATGGATGGCGCTTGGAGCAATTGATCAATAGAATAGACAACCCGGCAGATATCATGGATTAAGAGGCATAGATTGCTAATTGCATTGATAACAGATGTTCGGAAGATGTCTTGGCTTCGATTCTTCCAGATGGGTACTGGGCTGGGTACTATGCTGGACATAGAGCACTCAAATAAGGAGCAAACTCCTCTGCACTCTGGAACAACGTGTTAACGGAATAGCAATGGACTGAATGACCAGTCACGGCCCATTGACAAAGCGGCAAAGCGTCAAGGAATATCATTGGTATGATTAGATGTCCGTAGAGATGCAGCAGAAGAAGGGTTTCCATAAGGATTATAAAGATAAATCGCACTACTGGTGCCATAACTAGAGCAATGTGAATTTATCGTGTTGAGCGGTAAGTCCTGGGTCCCATTTTTACTTCCACTTAAATACGTTGCTTGAACCGCATTTTTCACAGACTTGCACGCTACGGACACATGTCCTTAGAAGTCGGTGCTCTCAAACGTATATCAAAGTGCGAAATTATGGAGCCGAAGTTTGTCTCTTACGCTCATCTAAGATATACTATTTACCTACAAATCATTAATACGCTTGCCATTCTATCGTTATCCTATCCTTGATAGCCAGGAGGTCGCATTGATCCAAACATTCCAAAGTTGGCTGTTCTCAACACACAGGTTCGACACAACAAACAGCTCCGGCACACAGTATGCAAACCCAGTGATGCAGCTTCATCGATGGATTCACTCAGACCCCATCCAAGCCACAGCGTCACAGTCTTCGGCATATAACACAACACCAACCTTACAAATTACGCTTCTATACCCCTCTCTGGGCTTCATAGAAGGTGTTGTGATCGAATCAACACTTTTCGGTAATCTATAAAATCGCACACAAGCCAAAATGTAATCACACACTCTCTACCAATCCCTCAAGATGGCGTCGGCATCAAGGCAGATCAGGATACAGGGAATCATGGACATCAACTACGTCCTTAGTCTTGATGATGAACCTGTCTTTTCAGAAGCCTCTGCAGACTTACGCCGCCCTGTACTTCCTGATATCGAAATTCAGCAATACAAGAAAGTTGGGAGTACGCAGCAGACACTGGATCTCATAGATCCGTGCGAAGAGGACGACGATACCGACGAAGACGAGGTGCATCCGTTCTATGCGTCTCCACCTGTGTTACCACGACCAATCCCGACGGGTCAACCAACATGGATTGCTGCAACCTCAGACCCCGTTTACCGCGCGGCCCAACTGGCCCAGGAACGGAGAGCGGGGGCCGATGCCCTTCAGGTCCACACTGCAGACCACGGCACGCAGCTTGAGTCCATACGCAGCTATCTGAATTCAGAAGCCTGTGCGACTGCTGCTGCCTCGGTAATTTTGAGACCTATGAACGGTCCACATGGTGTTGATGCCAATGGAAAGCCATTGGGATTACCTGATGACTTTTGCGAAGAAGGATTCGAGCCTTGTTCAGACGAGAATACGATTCCGCATACCCAGCAACCTCAAAGCGGACATCCTACTTCTCTCTCAAGTACACCGGGACACCCACCGCATCCTCTACCTCCGAACGAATCTCCTGAATTTGATCCCGCTGTCAACCAGTCCACAGGTGACAACGTGCGGCAGAGCGAACGACAAGCGCAGCCTCCTACTACTCAGGACAGCGGTAACCTGCGCAGAATCGAAAATCGATCATTACGAAGTACTTGGGACTCGGACTTGCGTACTCCAAACACCTTTTCTCCCAACCACTCTATCTATCAAACGCGGCAAGCACAAGCCACGCTCGCCGCACCTCCAGGCCCTCCTCCAGCGCTCGGCAGACAACCGGCGCAGCTCTCACCTGCCGCGGAGGAGACGGAAGATGTTGGAATGGCAGACATAGAAGACGGGTCGGACGATGACCTGTACGAGATGACGGACAAAGGATGGAAAGTCGTTCATAGCGGACCATATCCCGATACTCCTCAGCAACCAGAGCATATATCCAGTGGCATTTCACACCCAGCTGGATATGACTCACTCCCATCGAATCAGTATCTAAGGCCACTCGCACCTCGCCCTCCCCAACCCGAATGTCCCGCCACCAGCCTACCAAGCACACAAGCCAAGCACCAGCCCTCCAACTTCGCAATCTACCAAGACCAGCCACGGCCATCATTCATCCAACGCTTCCCCACCGCCACCCTCCCTCGCTCCACCCTCCCGCTCACAACCCAGCCCTCGCAGTCCTCAACCCCTCGTCCGCCAGCGCCCCAGAACACCGCCGCAACGCACCTCCCATGCTACGCCCTTGGAGACGCCAAGAGCGCGGTGCAGGCGCGGAAATACATCGCCCTCGACATCACGGACGCGCCGTGCACGCGGTGCGTGGCGAAGGGGCAGGCGTGCTATCGGAGCGAGAGGGGGACGTATTGGAAGTGTGCGTACTGTCAGACGCTGAGGGGGGGGAGGAGGGAGGAGTGTGTGCTGCATGGGTAGGAGGGGTAGGGGGGGGTTTTGAGGTGTAAGGAAGCGTTTGAGGGGGTAAGAGCATTTGATCTGGGTTTGTGTTTGTGGCTTGGGCGGCTTGTGGGACGATGGGATGGGCTTGCTTTGGTGTTGGGGACTGGTAGCTTGATGAGTATTAATAGATGAGAAAAGACTGTGTTTTAGATTCCGGTGATATTGAAGCTATAGCTTATGGCTCTACGCGCAATAGTCCCCAGCCTGCGTGTCGATGATACATCACGTGATCTGAGAAGCCCTTCCAACAGCAAGCGAGTGTCATGGTTGCAGTTGTTACACCTTGGCGCTGCCTTACCTTATGCCTTCTTGGGCGAAGTCTGGAAGCGAACGTCCAAGAAGATCCTACACGTTATAAGCTGACCCAAGGAATATCTGTGTTAGCAAACGTAACGGCTGAAGGCGGACAGTGGGCTGCCGATCTAGAGCGGTGGTGGCTCAACAATATCATGAGGAGCTTGATAATTCTAGGCAGGAGGTCTTTTAGTTGCCTGTCACTAAAAGGGTTACGCCTGTTCAGCATATAGGGCATCCTCGAGTGGTATATTGCAGCGCACAACGACACTATGATGGTAATTTTGACACCAGCGGAAAGGATAACATCCACGCTGTATCAAGGAATGATCCTGATCCTTGGAAAGGTTTCCTGCATAAGCAGGCTCCAGTAGTCCGCCCTTGCCCTCGTGTCATGCTCCTTTGTAAATGCCCAGTGTATCATGCTCGTTTCTCATCATTTGATAAACACATCCACGTTGATCTCGTTACTCCAGCCGCTGTCAAGGCCCATCTCTTTCCAGGCTGTCTCAATATCGATCTCTAGGACAAAGGGTGACGTCTCGCTGACACGGACAGTGTGTACTGGGATAGCCTGACTGTGTATCGTGATGAGGAGGTGCTCCTCGACCGAAAGGGTCTGCAGAGTCGAAATGTATATTCCTGCCAGCCGTTAGTTGTGTGCCTACAACTTCTGGGCATGAAATAGCATATTTAGCACATGCGACTTACCGAGGACACCCAAGGCCTTCAGGCCCGCCTTCACCCTCAATCTCCCCGTCTCCTCAATCTGCATACTCGACCTCACAACAGCCGCCGCGCCTGTCATCTTTCCCATCAGACCCAGGACTGCGAGCTTTGTCGCATCCTTAATGCTTTGACTGCCTCTCAAAGTGAAGCTTTGTAGTGGGTAAGCAGTCAATATCTCCCAACCTTTAACTTCCAGCTCCAAAGACACCATCGGGAACTCGCTCTCAAGTGTCATGGTAGGCGAGAGCTCCCCAGTCGTGAAACTCCCGATCAGATAATCTTCCCCTAGTTCAATACCACGGAAGTCATTGAGATGCACGAGCTCGCAAAGTTGACGCTCCGAGACGTTGAAGCAGCCTAAAATGCTTGTCCCACCCTTTCCACCAACGAAAGTGCCAACTTTGAGTAAGCGCTCTTCTTCATAAGCTGTGTATACGCTCGTGGTCTTGCCTATGCAGTCGGGACGAAGGATGATGGTTTTCCCTTTCGTGGTGCGCGCTGTCATTTGCTTCATTAGGTTCAGATCGTGCTTCCCGGGTTCGTCAGTGATGTAGATCGGTCCGCCGGAGACGCATCGACCAGCGGCGTGGAAGGAAGAGTATGGGTGTGATGTCTGGAACATATCCCAGTCGGGAAGAACATTGAGGTGGGAGGTAAATAAGGCGTTGTGGGCATTAGTGAAGATATGCCAGGGGTGTGAAGAAGGGACGTCAGGGAAGAAGTCATCGGAATTGCGGACCATGAGGCGAGGTTTGTCGATAGGAAGCTGTGAGTGGAATAAGATTTGAGGTATCTGGGACATGCATGAGATGGCTTTGACGGAGAAGTAGCGGAGGCTAGCGATGGTCCAGGCATCCTGGTATGCCGCGATGAAACGCCGCCGGTCTGTTGGGTCATCGAGGAGGTCAAGGAAGAATTGGGCATCGGTCTTGACGCTGTCAACCCCTGAATCGAGGAGAAATTTATAGAAGTCGTCGTAGAATCGAGGCTGAGAGATTTCCCGTCAGCATTCCTTCTTTCAGTCAATGAAATGAGCCGAGATGCATGCTTTGGGAGTGAACACTGCTGAGAGATGTTTCAAGCTTCTCAAAAGCCCTCAGAAAGGGGTAAGAGATGCTCAGAAAATTACTTACCGCATCATCTGCGTCAATGACTGTCATTGTTCCGCCAGCAACACCATCCTGCTTGCGGACTACCTTAGTCTTGTATTCCTTAGCGATGGTACCGTTAGGGGAGATACCACCCCAGTAACCGAATAGCGCGTGCCAGACTGCTACATGCTTGATGTTGGGGTGATTATCTCGAATCGTCGTGACAATGTATTTCAGGCCTTTGGGAAAACCTTCCTTGTTCGCCTCGAACTCCGTCATTCCGCGCTTGAACTGCGAATCACCGGAGTTGTCGAGACTCTGCCAGTTGTCGTCGATTATGAGATTTGTGATACCAATATCGTTCGCTTTTAACGTATCGAGAGCGTCAAAGATCTTCTGCTGGTTGAGGTTCTGCCCCAGGGCATTCCAGGTACAGTACGTTAGCCCGTCATACCAGTTCTCCATCCACTCTGGCTTGATCCTTTGGTCAATGAGGGTCTCCATCTCGGATCTAGCCTCCTCACTCATAGTCCGCATGCCCGACACCATCTTCCGCGCTTCGTACATTACCGCTGCAATGGCAGCTTCGAAAGTTCTTCCCACTGCGATTAACACGTGAGCCGTGGGCGGGTTTTTAAAACCATATTCCCCATCGCACCTCGAGTGCCAAATGACATGACCCTTGCTATCTGGTTTCAAAGTTCCGACTACATCATTTATGCCACTCACAGGCAGAATCACTAGATGTAGTCCGTCCCAACGTAAGAAGGACGAAAGAAGAGCTTCTTCTTTTGGTGTGAATGTATCTTGTCCATGACGAGGAGCGAGCCATGGTGACCATATTCTCACAAGCGAAAGCCACCTCTTGAGTCTTCTTGGAACACCTAGATCGGACTTATTATAAAGATAATATTGGTCCAGCGCAAGCCGCCAAAGCCGCGTCTCTGGCACTTCACTTGCAATGTCCTCGACTCTCTTTAATGAAGCCTCTTTCAGATAGTCTTCCGGACTTTCAGGAAGCCTAGACGGTTGAAAGCATAATTGCCCGTTCTTGAGAGACGAGTTATCATTGACCCACTGCCAACTATCACTGGACGACGTGCGGTATTTGAGTGTGAATTCTATGAAACCATCGTCTGCTGGTCTTAGCAAGCGCCCTGCGAAGTAGTAGCGGTAGACTTTGGATCGACGATTCGAGCCCAGCACTAGCTAGGTTATCGTTGAGCGGAAGAAAGCAATGAAACGCGAGAAGGTACCCACCAGATTTAAGTTCGCGGTCCGACATTCCAATGCCAGGTCTGCCCACTTTCGCCCTTCGTGGCCATTGTGCCAGATCACGGCCTCCCAAGGCTGTTCTGGGAAGGACTTGCTGGACTCAATCACAACATTGAAGTCGACCTAGGGATTTTCAGCGGGAGAGGCCTCTTACCATAATGTACAATCAACATAGGAGAAAGGAGCATACAGTCAGCGGCTCGACGGTAGGGAATCAGGGACTAGAATAAGAGAAGCAACATTGAGAGGCACAAGAGAGGCCAAATGGGCCACCTACCGCAAGCTGACCATGAGGGATGGATGTAATTTGCCCCAGCTGTGGGTAACATAGTGCTCGTGCAAAGAGCTGCATTTGCGCCGGTCTGCCAAATTTCAACTGGAAGGATCCGCCGTCGAGGTCACTATTGACCATGGCAGCCTTCAGTTTCTCTGAACTTGAATCCGGAGGACCTGACGGCAACTGGGAATGCTGGCGCTTCATGGATCGTGCTTGCATCGGCACATATGGGAGATCCATCTACCGACCCGCGCCAAGCTCAGGAATTGGCGAAATGGGCAAAAGTACGAATACTTCCCGGGGCTTAATGATTGCGAAACAGCAGCCTGTGCTGTGCAAAGTTCTTTGTGTTGCGAGTATGGTTGTGGTGGAAGGTGGCGCACGTTTGACACAAGCTGGATCATGGATCTGTCACGCGTGTGCGCGCCGACAGCGCGTACTTCTCACCCAGGGGCAACGGAGACCCATACATCTATCTTACCTCAAGAAGCAAGCCGAAGCAGCGAAAGCATGGCAGGTGCAAGCAACGGAGATCCGAGAAGGACGAAAGCAAGGCATGCTGGAGATTCTGGAGAGCAGGGGATACGTTGGCCAGATCGCTGGGTTGGTAAACGGGTTTTGTTTTCATGCTTGACTTACGCTGACTTGATCCTAGAGACCGGCAACAGCTCAATGATCTTATGATTGAGAAGCGCATCGGGGCATATGTCGGTATCGATCCTACGGCACCTTCACTGCATGTTGGGCACCTAGTTCCGCTCATGGCGCTTTTCTGGATGTATGTACATGGCTTCCACGTCGTCGCACTGGTGAGCTACGGCCTCAATTGCCCTTGGAACTTGTCTAATATTTTGCAGCTGGGAGGCGCTACGGCGAGGGTGGGAGATCCGACGGGGCGAAGCACAGCACGAGAAGAGCAAGATTCAGTGGACCGGAAAGTCAATATGGCTAGCATGCACTTGCAGATGAAAAAGCTCATGGCAAAGGCGGAGAGCCGCGGTAGGCAGTTCGGCTATCAATGGGAGTGGGCATGGCACAGAGAGCTATGCAACAACAATGTATGGCTTAACAAGCTGCCAATTGCTGAAATGCTACGACTCCTTGGACCGGGCTTAAGGATGGGACCGATGTTGGGGCGAGAGACGTATGTGAACCCTTCCTAAGAGATCTTTGAGCTGCCAGGCAAGGATCCTTCTAACCCTCTCGCCTCTTCAGGTTCAAGAAACGAATGCAAAGTGGCGAGGGGATGTCCTTCTCTGAATTCGTGTACCCAATACTGCAGTCTTGGGATTGGTGGTATATGTACCATACCAAGGGAATCCAGGTGCAGATTGGAGGATCTGATCAATTCGGAAACATCATTGCTGGCATGGACGCAATCAACTACATCAACAAGACCCACTACGATCCTAGGTTCCGAATAGAGAAAAAGGAAAAGGAATACCTGCACGACAGACCAATGGGATTCACAGTACCGCTCCTGACGGCCTCATCAGGAGCGAAGTTCGGCAAAACTGCTGGTAATGCTATCTGGCTAGAGAAGGAGATGACAAGTTCTTTTGATCTGTACCAGGTATAAGAATCGATGGTCTTCTAAACCAGCCAACACTGACCGAGTCCCAGTTCTTCCTTCGCACCGCAGATGCAGACGTAGAGCGATACCTCAAACTCTTCACCTTCATACCCCTTGCCGACATCCAAACCCTCATCCAAGAGAACGCCCAGGACCCCTCCAAACGTCTCGCGCAACATCGCCTCGCTCTCGAAGTCCTCAGCCTGGTTCACAGCGACGAAGACGCCCAAACCGCCGCCTCACAGCACGCTTCACTCTTCGGTCGCAAAGCCTCCCCTCCCATCTCAAACTATTCCCCACCATTGAACCCTTCTCCGAACCCCCACCTCACCACCGTCCCCGCCAACGCTCCTCCCGACGTCTCTTCCTCTCTAAACAAACACGCCCCCATCACCACAGCCTTCAACTCCCCCTCCATGCACATCACCCTCCCCCGCTCCCTCGTCACGGATCAACCCATCGCCCGCGTCCTCTACTCCGCCGGCCTCGTCGCCTCCCGCTCCGAAGGCCACCGTCTCTGCGCCCAACAAGGCGCCTATGTCGGCAGCAAACCGAGTGCCGTCGGACCCATGAGCGACGCCCTAGAATTCTCAGCTTGCAAGAACTGGAAGCCAAAAGACACGAACAATTTCATCATCGACGGAAAACTGCTGATTCTGCGGGTTGGCAAGTGGAAAGTCAAGATCGTAAAGATCGTCAGTGACGAGGAATTCGAGGCGCAAGGGCTGATGTGTCCCGGGTGGAAGGAGGAGATCTCGAAGGAGGAGAAGGAGATGCTGGATAGGCAGGCGAGGGATACGAGCAGGCAAGGGAAGGGGGACACGAGGGTGAAGAGGTTTGATAGGGCTTTTTCGAGGTTTCTGGATGATAGGAAGGCTGAACGGGGAGGGCCGTCCGTGACTTGGAAGGGGAAGGAGGTTGAGGAGGATGTGAAGGATGTGATAGGTACTAAGGTGTCAAAGAGGGAGAAGGAGAGGATGGCTTATAAGCATGGCATTGAGCTCTAGGTTGTGTGGATCATGTACTGCGGTGTGGGTTTCAGCATTTTTGTACAGCTCTAGCGGATACCCAAATCCATCAGCTCTTCTCCAACATTGACCAATCTCACACTATATTGACATACTTCCCACCAACCGAGCCTGGGCCTAATTCTGGTCTTTCCACACTTCTCAAGAGTTTCTCAGTTCTCCCTTTACTGGCGGCAACATCTGCGACATTTCAAGCCCATCAAGCCGAAGGCATTGTTATCCGTTGAAGACCCAACCGCTTCATTCCACTCCTGTTGACTCCCACCCCGATGGCGCACAGGTCCCTGCCTAGTGCGTAGAGACGTCGGTTCACAAAGGGTCTTGAGCCCCGTGGTGTGGACCAGATCCTTGTACGGATCATGGCAGTGTGCTGAGAGTGCTGCGTAATATAGCCATATATAAACGCAATAGCTGCATCGACTCTCAACCGACCTTGAAAGTCCATCTTGAGAAGACAGAGCTAACACCATCAACGAATGCCCGGTCCGATGTCACGCTGACTTCCGGTACCGGGAGGTCATCCATAGTGAATCAATTCGAAAGCGACACTGTTAACACCACTGTATCAGTCCCATCCTGCTGGCGCACTCTCGACCTCCTCAAAAGCGGCTCGCTCTCCGATCCCTCCTCATCCATCTCGTCATCCGCGTCCGAGCCCTCGCTTTGCAGATCACTGATCGCCTCCACCGGTATGAAATCCTCGCCATCAGCCGGGTCCATCTCATCGTCTGCGTCGGAGAACTCGCTCTGTGCTCCGCTGCCGGTCTCGATACTGTGGAGAATATCTTCACGGATAAGGTCATCATGGGAAGCGTGTCGTCGGAGGAGGCGCAGCGGCGGGTCTCGCCAGTGGCGGATCCAATCGGAGAAAAGGTCTATGTTGACTGGTGGTGGAAAGGGCAAGTATTCAAAATCCGAAAGGCAGAGTGTGCTTGAGGAATTGGAACGGAGGCTTCCTGGTGACGAGGGTATGAGGGTGTCGTCTTCGGAGCGCCAGTCGAAGGTGGAATAGTCGATGTCAACGGCACCGATGTCTGTGGACTGGATCTGCTCTACGTTGAGAAGTGGTAGACGCTCCATGTCATGCTCGTTGTAGTCGTTGGCGAGCTCGATTCCTGAGGAGAGGTTTCCAGATGTATATTTAGGTTCCCAAAGGTAAGCCATCGCGATGAGCACATGCCCGCCGACGGTTGCCAAGATGGTGACAGTGCTGATGGTAACGACAAACCAGAAACCAAGAAGGATTCCAACTTTATCTTCTAGCGCCGAGTTTGCTACGACGTCGGGGTCATCGTACGCTATGCTTATGCGGAAGAGCGTGACGAAGCATAGAAGAAATTCCACAAATAGCATCAATGCGATAGCACATAGTCGGTATATAAGGATCTGAATCAAGTCCGGTTCAAATATCCCGCCGTGTATACGAGCATCGCCCAAAGACACGCCAAACCACCAACCGCGGAAGGGAATAAAGAGTAAGCCCAGTCCTACAATGAGAGCTAAGAAACTGTAGAAAACTGGCTGAGCGACGAAGGGTAGATCCATGCAGGGCAACGCGCGGAAATGTGTGTACTGCAGACGTTTATGCGACGGTGTGTTGAATTTCGTCGTTCACTGATACTAGATATCAACTAGGGAAGAGAGAAAAGGTGGACAAGAGGCTGAAGGAGAGGAAGAAGAGAGCGAGAGAGAGGAGCCACCACCGTTTATTGAACAATTGCCTCGTGCAGCCGATATGTGCATTAAAATGTACGCCACTTTATTCTTTCCACGGTAGCATACCAGCCTCTGCAGATATTTCTCAGGGATGAAAGACCTCCTGAGTAGTCACGATCAAGTGATTCGATATGTTGTGAGGCAAATGTGTACACATAGCATTTCACCTCAGAAAAGCTCTTGATTTTATCTTACCATAAGGCGGTTGACTTCATACAGCTGTGGCTCTTTGCTATCTCTCGATAACATGATGATAAACCTGGCCAGTGAGCTGGGAAAGGGTATAATAAGGTGAGTGACAGCCATTGTGAGGCTCAGCTACTTATAGTATAGAATATCAATTTCGTTTCGTTGAGACTTTTTCATGAAATAAGCGATTGCAGTAAGGCTGCTATGATAAGGCATCGCTAAAGGTAGAATCTCTATGGTCGAGCTATGCTGCCATCGGAACGATTGAATTTGGTGGTGAATAGAACGGCTTGATGACAGGCTTGCCAATATCCACAGATGGCCTGTCAAGATCCATAACATCGCCATCCTTCGTGCGAGGAAGCCGAATCGCCAGATATGCCGTCTCCGCGGGTTTCATCTTGTCGAAGACGTCGTTCATATACTGCCGGACCTCCTCCGCTGGGGCAACAACTCGGGCTAGGAGGTCGAGTGTTCGAGGTTGTTGGGTGGATAGCTGCATTGTCACAGGCTCATAGTAGCTCATGTTCTCTTTGTAATTGCCGGATGAGGCTTCGCTGCCTGTGCGTATAAGGAGGAACGAGACGATGACCTGCGTGCCACCCGAGAGGTACTCCAGGATGCTGAATCGAGGAATTGAGAAGCGATCGCCAGTCCCTCCAAAGTCAAAGACGATGGCGCTGATATCTGGCTTGTAAGGATTTATAGGCTTAGCCTTCGGCGGTAGTAGGGCATACTGAGAGTAAGTTGGAGACTCGATATGGGTCGTAGGTGCTGAAGGTGGGAACGGAGACGATTGGCTTGCTATTGGGGGACTTGATGCTTGACCCAGGTTGTGAGTGGGAGCGACATTGATTGATGTTCCACCAGATGGAGGTTGTTTTGGTAAATTCCGATCTCGAGATGAAGTTGGTCCTCGGCCCGCATTAATTTCAACATTGAGATCATCGATATGATTCTGGAACTCGCGCAGCTCCGTCTGTGTCGCCTTGCCCGAAGCCACAACTTTCATCAGTGCTTTCAGGCCATGATCAGATGCCGCCCGTGTTGCTAGCATTTGAATCACCGGATCAGGACTGGGTTTCGAGATTGATTTCTGAGAACCATTTTGTTGCAGAGGACTTGACGACACGGCATTCGAAGATCCAAGATTATGTACACTCGGTGTTGGAGGCCCGAACGGATGATATATGGGAGGCGGGGCCACTTCAGGATCGAAGTGTGAAAAACCATCTTTGAATGTTGGCAGTGTCGGCTGAGACTGGGCTGGTGGTTGGTGCCCGTAGAAGGGGCCACTTTGCGCGGGGTTTGATGGAGCAGCTGCCGACGATCCATATGGAAGATTCGCGGAGGGTACTGTTTGAGAAATGGGCGGGTGGTAAGTCGGTCGAGATTCTCTGACCGTGTATAGGGTCACTTCGAAGGCATGTGGTTCGATAACCATCGAGCAACTGCCGAGTCGCGTCATGGATTCCTTAGCTGGATTTGGCACATCATCCTTTCGTTTCTTTGAAGGCTTAGACCAATATCGTTCGAAAATGCCTTCAACTGTCCAGTTGCGCCTGGACTGCTCAATTGATGCTGCTAGAACGCCGCTGCGTTGATTGTCAGCTATATGATCAGCTTCAGATGCGGCAACGGCTACCTTTCGGCTATGGAATGGTACTCAGACGACGGCAGATCCGGGTCCTGCTGCCGTGACAGCGTTGGGAGCTTCTGACCGTCCTGAAGTCTGGTAGGTAGGCCGCTATGGACCACAGGTTCAACGGCTGGTAATGCAGGCGGGGGCGGAAGAGGGGGGGTTGTCGCACGCTTCTTGAATGGAGGTTCGCCACGAGATCTGGTGGAGATTCTTCTCTTTTCGGTCATGACTGATAGCTGAGAACAGATGGGACACCTCGCAGCGGTTATGGTTTATGGGGTATAGAGGTGAGTGTAGGAATTGTCAATACTTTATCTAATCATGCCCAGAAAGGCAGCAGGGATCCGCGCAGCTAGCCCCCTTTGGTGCTAAGCTCACTTAGGTTTAGGGTTCTGGCCAAGGCAAGCTTAGAGATCTGGGCGAGATCTGAGTGAACCACTGCCAGCATCACGACTCGAACACAAATACTTTCTTGAATCGTCAACAAATACTCTTGTATAACGTGGATACTAACTCTGATTGAACTAGAACAGGCTGTAGAAGCTCTTCGCAAATGGAGGGTTTAAACAGGCAACAACAGATTGGATCTAAGAGGTGAGACAAGGCATCTTTCTCACCATGCGCGACTTTCTAAGATCTGAAGCTCTACTACTCGGAGAAGCTCATAATCCCATTCATCTTTCAACGCCTTTCTTTCCACACAGATCTCCAGCTATTGGTCCGGATGGACTTTCCGCTACTGTTCGTTTCCTTCGTGAGCATCATCGTGACTGTCATCGGTACAATCATCATACGTCGCACTCGCACTCCACCGCATCCACAGAATGTCACCTCTGCTACTCATATGAATCCTACGATTGACTCCTCGGAGCTGAGTAGGCTCACCGCAAGCCTAGCGTCTGCACTGCCTGACGCTGTCATTTTACCGCACGACGAATCTCCTTTCAAGGACGCTACACAGTCGTACTGGGCTCAGCAAGCATGCGAGGCAGTCCCAGCATGTGTCATCCAGCCACGCAACGCTCAGGAGCTCAGCGAAGCCGTCAAGATACTCAAAGACGAGTTTGATGCTACTGAAACGCAGTCTGTCGGCGATGTCACTAGAGGGCTCTTTGCGATTCGCGGTGGTGGACACTCACCACTGCCTGGTGCTTCGAGCATCAATGGGGGTGTTGTGATCGATCTGAGGCGGTTGGACGAAGTGACACCTTCTGAGGATAGATCTTCTGTGGTTATTGGAGCCGGGGCGAAGTGGATGGACGTCTCCAAAGTGTTGGATGCGAAGGGTCTCGCGGTTGTCGGAGGAAGGAACTCTGCTGTCGGTGTCGGTGGCTTGACATTGGGAGGTAAAAACTCAACTCTTGAATGTCTTCATAAGCCCTCTAAAGGCTTACAGTCTATGCCATTCACGCGGCTTTGAGGTTATCAGCTAAGCCATAGCTATGACTAGGCGGATTATCCTTCTTCTCACCCCGCTACGGTCTCGTCTGCTCCAACATATTAAGCTACGAGATTGTCCTCGCATCTGGCAGCGTGGTCACGGCTTCCGCTTCCGAAAATCCAGATCTCTGGCGCGCGCTCAAAGGAGGCTCGAACAACTTTGGTACCGTCACACGTTTCACGGCTCACAGCTTTCCCTCAAACAGAATCTGGAGCGGCTTCCTTTATATGCACTCGAGCTCCTCCCAAGTCGCAAAAGTGTTAGGCGCATTTCATGAGTCCGTCAACAGAGCCAATCCACAAGATTCCAGCACTTCTTTCGACAGTCACGCTGCCGGCCCCTTAGCCTGCTTTTCTTACGTCCAGGCGATCGGCATCCAGGCTATTTCGGTGAACCTGGTCTATACCAAGGAATACCAGTCTTCTTCGGGCTGGGGTAAGAGCAAGTGGCCTGTGTATTGGAGGACCTCCGGCTTTAGCTCACTCTGGCGTCTTTGGAGCACCATGAAATACCAGACCCTCACGAGTGCAACAGACGAGATGAACATGCTTAATCCTCCTTGTAGACGACAAGTGTTCGATACTATTACGGTCAAGAACGACCTAGCTACACTCAATGCTGCACACAAAGCCTACAGTGAAGCCATCGCAGCCCTCCGTCCTGCTCGCATCAAAGGCTTGGTCTGGACGCTCGTCCTACAACCGCTCCTCCCGTTCTGGGTCCGAAAGGGTGACCCAAATCCACTTGGCCTGGACAAAGGCCCCAGTACACCTCTCGTGATTGTCATGTTCGCCGTCAATTGGGACGAGGGCCGCGACGACGGATTTGTCAAATCGACTCTACGCCAGACTACAGAGCGAATAGATGCTGCTGCGAGGGCGCGTGGGACTGACCATCCGTGGAGATATCTCAACAATTTATATTTTCTAAAATCTTGATTACGAATTGCGCGGAATGGCAGCGGCCGTTTGAGGGTTATGGTCGAGAGAACTTGAGGTTCCTGCAGGATGTTAGCAAGAGATATGACCCCGATGGATTGTTTCAGAAGGGGTGTGTGGGTGGCTTTAAGCTTGCCGTAGAAAGCGACCTGGCTTGATGGGTGATAGGCATCGAAGAGAAAGCGATCAATCCAACGTGATGGCGGGCACTATATCTTCTAGCTTGTGACGAAAGTAAATCCAAGCTTTCTTCAACGGTATTCGCTATCACTTTGTATACTGCAACCCATTTCTGTATCCCGCGCAAAGATGCCGCATTGGTCTTCTGTGAGCTCAAAGCGATCTCTCAATGACGCGTTCAGCCTAGACTATAAATAAAGAAGAGCGAAGACATTTCAGCAACCTTATAGAGAGATCCAAACCTGATCCCAAGAAAGTCGTGACCCGGCTCCCCCTGCAACCCTCCCACAGGTCCCAACTTTTACGTTCTTTAGCTTCCACAATATGCCTTTTACCCATACGCTCAGGTATACTTATGTATACGTCTGCAGGTACAGCCGCACCGACACGGCGCGCTGGACAAGCAGTATCTCGAAATTCGAAACGATAGTCCACACGGAGAATTTTCCAGCTGGTCGCGAAATCACCGCGAAGAAGATCTAGATTTGCGATCCGTGCTCTAAAGACGCTGGCCCAACAGAAGCAGGCGAGCTGAGAAATGACAGGAGAATGGAGGCTGACGCCCGGAAAGGCTGCAAGGATCCGCGCAGCTAGCGTGATGCCCTCTTTGGTGTTGATACTTTCACAGTTGGCACAAGCACTCTGCATTACAATTATCATCGCCGACATGTAATTTATAACATATCCGCTCCTTGATGTTAGCCATCTCGTGTAGAATTTAGACAGTATCCCCTCGCACTCATTCGCTGCTAGGTGTCCTCTCAATCGCTCTGAAACCAATCTCCATGGCTCTCGCGCCCATCCTCAGAAAGGCTTACTGGTCATTAGCATTTGCGGGAGGTCTATACTTTCTCTTCCTTTCGCTGCTACTGAATGGGTGGATACAGCGCCAGTAAGTAGCTGTGCCTAGGTAGCCTCAGATGTCCTTATTCACAGCCTATCAGCGCACTTTACGCACACAAGATAAAATCAACTTGGTGGCAAGATCACAACAGTGCAGAGCAATTTGGCTTTCTAAGTACTCTACCATATATCTCATTTGGCTCTCGCTTGGGCTTAACGGGTACCAGAAAATCAAGTACGGCCTTTCCATCTCAATACCCCAGATGGCGAGGTCCTGAACGCATGGCATATTCTGCCCCTTGCTGTATATTCTAAGAACGAAGATCTTTTGCTCAACGAGCCGCGAGGGCTATGCCCAGACATGACGCAAACTCATGCCTTCAAGCTCCTCTCCACAAACCCACAAAGCCTTCTGGTGATCAACTGTTAGCTGTTTCTTTCCCTGCGGGTAGCCGATGAATGACCGACATACTACAGTTCACGGTAATGCGGGAACCGTAGCTCAAGGTTGGCGAACCGACACATACCGAGCATTGGCCTCCGGTGCCTCTGATAGGATCCATGTCTTGACCGTTGACTACCGCGGCTTTGGCTATTCGTCAGGCAGTCCAACGGAACAGGGTCTCATCACAGACGGAATCGCTCTAGTGAGTTGGGCGTTGGAAGTCGCTCGAATCCCCTCTGAAAGGATTGTGATTTTTGGCCAGTCTCTTGGGACGGCTGTGTCTGTCGCAGTCGCAGAACATTTCGTTCTGGAAACACAGATCGAGTTCGCTGGTATCATTCTTGTTGCCGGCTTCTCCGACATTCCAACATTGATGCTGAGCTACTATGTTGGCGGTATCGTGCCCATATTAGCGCCACTGAGGCCTTACCCGTGGATCCAGAAATTCTTCGCCGACCGCATACGGGAGACATGGTTCACGACTCGGCGGCTTGCCAATCTAGTTCGGCACAGCAAGTATCTTCGCCTCGACCTAATTCACGCGATGAACGATTTCGATATACCATGGAATCACTGCGATACTTTGTTCCATGCGGCGGCCAACGAAACTGTGCAAGGAGGGATGACCACCACACAGATTGATAACTCGAAGACTCAGCTGGACTTAGGCGAAGCAGAACGAGTCTCAACCTGGACGGCGGCGAGTCCACGAAACGACGGTATAACGAAGATCAGACAGGTGCTGGTTCGACATGGAGGTGAGCGTCTCCAACAATCCATGATCGCGCGTCAAGAAGTCGAGGATTAATCTCTGGCAGGTCATAACCGTTTGCCAACGTACCCTGTCGCAGCAAAAGCTGTATTGCGCGCTTTCAACCTCTGATCCCAATACATCATTCAATTAGCCCCACGACATCGCCACTAACCGGTGTGTCAGCCCAGTCCAAGACAGCCGCGTCTGTATATTTTCCCAGCCTTGCGTATCGGTTACCATAACAGCTTCACAGTTCGAAAGGTAGCTGGGGATCTCATTGCCCTTTGTGTAACGTAGTAGCATAGCGACTGATTAAGGGTTCAGTTGGAGGATGGCTTTTACATCGTCAATAGGGGCTGCAATCCGAGAATTCGCCCCAGGCTCAAAGTTCGAAATAAAATTGGGTTGAACCTTAACCTTCGGACTAAGGTATATTCATCACAGGTCCTGATGTTCTCACCACTCCAGCTTTATGTGCCTCTGTCTATGATGGCGAATTTCAAGTAGATTTCAGACCAAGCATTACCATGGATCAGAAAGCCTTTAGTAGAAGTGATGTTCGTCACCATCGCTGCTCTAGTAAGTTCAGGGTAGGATATCTTGTCAGTGCACGCGTGATGAGGGAGCGAAACATTTGGACCAATTAATTATGTCGTATAGCACTTTCAGTCCGATGACTTGTTGACAATCATGAGTGAAGATGCCCAAAGTGAAAGAACGCGCTTAGATAAGATTAACCTCGGTCTAGTCTCCGGACCTCGCCCTACTTCTAGAGACAGCGTCAATTCCACTAAGCTATCATAAGATGCCGGAAGAATCCACAGAGACTGATACGAGAGTAGATGAAGCTGCGGTTCAAGAGATTGTCGACTCAAAGTCCGCAACCAGCCCCGCCAACGAAGATGCGGAGGAGGACGAAACCCCGGACAACACAAGCCCGGATGCCATAGCTGAAAGTTCTACGGCGAAGAAGAAGAAGTCCAAAAAAGCCAAATTGAAGAAGGTTTTGGGAGTGGACAGTCATGAAGACAAAGAGGCCAGCAGCTCGTCGAATCCCAATCCGGCAAGCAAGCTCACGAATGGCATGGTGGAGCAATTACTAGAGATGAACCCTTCGTTAAAGAGCGAGGTTGAAGGGATGGATAAGAACAATGCGGCAGAGGCAGTCAGGAAATTGGATGTTGCGGACCTTCTCACAGGCATGGTGGGTTGGTTGGCCCTACTTGAGTGAGGATGCTCTAACGCGAACGGCAGTCCGTGAGTGGGAAAAACCAGAAAGACATGGCGTCGTACAAGTTCTGGCAAACCCAGCCTGTACCTCGATTCGGTCAGTCTATGTTGCACATTGAGGACTCTTCGCTGATGGCGCTTAGATGAGACCCATCAAGTCGAAGATGGCCCGATCAAGAACATTGACCCGGATAAACTTCCCAAAGAGCCCCCACCCATGCTTGACGGTTTTGAATGGGTCACGATGGACTTAACGGAGGATAAGCAGGTATGTTGGATGCCAGCCTGAGAGAGAGAGGCTGCGACAACACTCACATTGGCCACAGCTCGAAGAAGTCTACAACCTCCTGACCTACCACTACGTTGAGGACGAAGAAGCATTATTCAGATTCAATTATTCCGTATCCTTTCTCAATTGGTAATTTGCGCATGATTCGCATGTGGGGATTTTTGGCTTGCTGAACATATCCAGGGCACTCAAATCGCCGGGCTGGCGTAAAGAATGGCACGTCGGCGTCCGCGCCTCGAAATCACAGCGCCTAGTAGCATTCATTTCTGGCTTCCCTGTTTCTCTTCAAGTTCGCTCCAATACACTCAAGTGCGCAGAAGTCAACTTTCTCTGCATACACAAAAAGCTTCGTTCGAAACGGCTCACTCCAGTTCTCATTCAAGAAATCACCCGTCGATGCTACGTCAACGGAATCTATCAAGCCATCTACACTGGGGGTATCGTTCTTCCTAAGCCTGTAAGCTCGTGTCGATATTTCCATCGAAGCCTCGACTGGTTCAAGCTATATGAAGTTGGCTTCTCGCACCTGCCTGCAAAGACAACGAAGGACAGACAGGTGATGAAGTACAAACTTCCAAGCTCAACCACTACAAAAAATCTGCGGCCTATGCAGCGTGAAGACGTCGATGATGTATTGTCTCTCCTGACAAGGTATCTGAAGCGGTTCGACATGGCTCCCAACTTCGACCATGAGGAAGTTGAGCATTGGCTGCTTCATGATGAGAAAAACACAGCAGAACAAGTCATTTGGTGTTACGTTGTCGAGAACCCAGACACGCATAAGATTACGGACTTCTTCTCGTTCTATTGCCTGGAATCCTCGGTCATCAACAACACGAAGCACCCCATCGTCCGGGCAGCATACTTGTTTTACTACGCTTCAGAGAAGGTGTTTGAAGATAATGAGAAGGTCTACAAAGAACGATTGAATGGTCTTATGAATGATGCTCTGATCTTGGCTAAGCAGGTATACACTCTTAGTCCGTTTCGCTTGACGTCGCTCATATGGCCACAGTTCAACTTCGATGTCTTCAACGCGCTGACGCTCTTGGACAACCCATTGTTCCTTGAACAACAGAAATTTGGGCCTGGCGATGGTCAATTGCACTACTATCTCTTCAATTACAGAGCGCGTCCGATTGCTGGAGGTGTTGATGCGAAGAATAATGTGGATGATAAGAAGCGTGGCGGTATAGGGGTAGTCATGCTCTGATGTGGTCTTGCCCTACGTGAAAACATGGAGTGCAGGCGTCTGGGAACGCATCTAGATACCAAGGAAAATCGGGGTTCAGCTCGTGCTTTTCGGTACCAATAAGAAACATATCTACTGCAGCCCCCAAAATTCTCAGTCTTGTGAAGAGCTCCTTTTTCGCTGCAATCAATTCTTCACTCATCGCGCTGAGGTCATAAGACTCAATTTAGATCAGTCCGCCCCATCCATGCAGCGGTCAGAATTGTTGCACCCTCTCTTGGACTCCTGAAAAGCGCGTTGACGGCCTTACAATAAATTGAACACCTAATGGTGTTACCCATGCTTGAATTGGCAAACCGTCTCAGTAACTTCGTTAGTCGGTTGAAACACCCAACAGGAGAGTCCAGACATGGCACTGAGAATCCTTCGCGTGGGCTAAATGAACGCCTGAGAAGCAAAGAAGGCCAAGCACTGGGATAACCCTTCATAGAGATATCAAAGTACCTCACTCTGTGTGCTTCATTCCTTTGAACTTCTCCTTCTTGTACTCTCCACCCTGACCCCCTATACAGAACAACGATGACCCGCCTATATTGTGCCATGGTAGCTACCACAACAGCCCAATGTACATTATTGACGTTCTGTTGACGACGTATTGCGTCGAGAGCGCCTTTCTGATGAGGGATGGTCGGTTTCATGGTGTGGTAAGATCAATATTTGTGTAAAATTACTATTTGAAGAGCGTGGAAATATCAGCCTCGTAGAGCCCTGAGATTAGATTTGAAGTATTTCGTTCTTGATCGACCACACCGTCTACAACGCTGCAGCTTACCTGATGTCTCCTGAACAAGCTGAGTTCCCAGAATCGACATATGACAAATCAGTCATTGCTCTATAACTCCGTGACGTTGCAGCGATTCATTACAGCCCATTGGCAGTCCAGTGTCAGCATCTTATACTCCAACCCTTGGAGATTGACAGTTGAAGCAGACAGCAAATTTTCAAATCCTTTTCAGAGGTCGAATTCTAGCAGGATACCTTGTCCTGGTAAAAAGCCGCTGTAGCAGGCTCAACCCGTCCTGTTGGGGAAGACCAGCAAGAAAAATTTCATCCGTGTCAAATTGCCGGCATTCACGAATCGCATCCATCTCAATATTAATATAGGTCACGAAATGTGAACGTGGTGTTCCCTTTCCTCTACCACCGCCTATACTTCTTCTCGAGTCTCTCTAGACTCTCTTCTTCTGCGCGGATATCTCTATATAGCCCTATTTTGACTATGTCTTCTCATCCTACCTCAACGTCCAGAACATTCCCATTCAGCGATCTTCAGAAACACAATAGCAATAACGACTGCTGGATAGCTGTCCATTCGAAAATCTACGATGTTACAGACTTCCTTGATGCTCATCCTGGTGGCTCCTCAAGTTCGTGCAGCTCAAGGTCTGTGACGAGCAGTTGATCGCTGATCCAGGGGTAGTAATCCTTAGATACGCTGGAAATGATGCCACCGCAGCCTACGATGAAATCCACGCCCCCGGCATCCTAGAGGAGACTCTTGCCCCCGAAGCTTACAAGGGACTCTTAGATCAAGCCGACATAATCAATCTCCCGCAAGACCAACAAGACGACATCCAAAAGATTGAGAAAACCACAGGCCCGATACCTGCTCTCCAACGATACGAGAAGCCCGAGCTTCACAAGCTCATCTCAATCCATGACTTTGAGCAAGTGGCCCAGAAGACCCTGACCGAGAAAGCATGGGCGGTAGGCTATCCTTTTTGAGCATCATTTACCCTCTTTCGAGCGTTTGAAGAGCCTTGAGACATGTCTAGCAAGTATTCGCTCGAAGAATATGACTTATGTCTGCATCCCTTGATTTCATGAAGGAATGCTGACTCCGAGATTATACAGTTCTACTCTTCAGCTGCCACAGACCTTATCACGCATCACGCAAACTCCCAGTTCTTTCGCCGAATCATGTTACGACCGCGAGTCATGCGAAGCGTGCCAGAAGCCAAGATGAAGCGCTCGATCCTCGGGTTTCCATGTGAGGCGCCAATCTTCGTCAGTCCTGCGGCAATGGCGAGATTAGCCCACAAAGACGGTGAACTTGCGTTGGCGAAGGGCTGTGCCAATGATGGAATTATTCAATGCGTAAATTCCATCCCTTGCTTATCAACCGAGGTCTACGTTGATGCGAGCTATACAGATCTCCAGTAATGCCTCCTACCCACTTGCCAGTATTGTCGAAGCCGGCTTTTCCGACCAGCCATTCTTTTTCCAACTTTACGTCAATGCAGACAGAGAAAAGACTACACAATTACTGCAGAAGGCACGTCAACTAGGCATAAAAGCTATATTCGTCACAGTAGATGCCCACGTCCCTGGCAAAAGAGAAGCAGACGAGCGAATAGCGGCAGACAACGTTTCGTCGCCCATCAGCGGAGCAGCTGCTTCGGACGACAAGAGAGGAGGTGGAATGGGAAGGCTGATGGGGCAGTATATCGACACCACGTTGAGCTGGGACGATGTTGCCTGGATCAAGGAGACCTCGCAATTACCGGTCGTAATCAAGGGTATACAGTCAGCTGCTGATGCACAGAGGTCGCTGGAAGTGGGCGCGCAGGGCATCCTCATCAGCAACCATGGTGGAAGATCACTAGACACGTAAGACTTGCCCTTTGCAACAATCCATCATGAAGCCACCACTGACCATCCTCTTGAACGCAGCGCCCAACCCGCTATCCTTACCCTCCTAGAAATCCACCGCATCTGCCCTACCATCTTCGATCATCTCGAAGTCTACCTCGATGGCGGCATTACGCGCGGCTCCGACATTCTGAAAGCGCTCTGTCTCGGTGTCACTGCCGTTGGCATCGGTCGTCCGTACTTATACGCGTTAGCGTATGGCCAGGAAGGCGTGGAGCATATGACCCAGATACTGAAGGACGAGCTACAGACGAGCATGAAGCTTGTTGGGATCACGGATGTGGACCAAGCTCATCCGGGGCTGGTCAATACTAAGGATGTGGATCATCTTGTGGAGAATAGCGAGGGGCATGAATGGATCCAGTGGAGGCCGAAGCTGAAGGCGAGACCAAGGTTATGATAAGAAATTAGTGGGTGCGAGAGAAAGTGGTAAGTGTGCCACATTCACCGTTGGGCGAACATATGAGCAGCTTGATGCCTGTTGGGCAACTTCTTTGACAGCAACAGCGAGGATTATAATTATGGCTCTGGTCTTCGACTTAATTTGGCTACGATAGCCTACGATCAGCGAGGGAAAGAGCCGAATCGCCCAGCGGCCACGCACACCGTCTGAGGACGCGAAGCGAACCGATCGTTCAACATCAATAGTAAGCTGCTTGATGCTGAAACGACATAGCCAAGCGAGCTATCGCGCTGACCATGAAATGACATTCTCCACTTCAACCGTTCATTGCCGTACCTCCATATCCTCAGACAGCCTGCAGATGCTCATCCCAACTTGCTCGCAAGAGTAGTACTGAACTTGGTATGGCGCGACGCATTCCACTTCTTCCTCACCCTCGATTCAGCCATGGCATCGCTTCTGAAGCGCAATCTACCCGTAAATCGTAATTGACGACGAACAGTTCTCGAAACAGGGTTGCTTCTCGACCTTCAAGAAAGCCCCGCCAACGCGGGGCCAATTCCGTTATGACGAAAAAGCAAGCGAGTGAGTATTCTATGAAATCAGTACCTTCTCTCTTACAATTGTCAATCATCTGGCTTGTTCTCATAACTTCGAAGAAGGAAATACCGTTATGAGATGTAGAGCATCGTCCTCTACAGACATTCGAGAGCGACAATGACCTCCCAATCAACACCTTTAGACCTGGCCATTCTGATCACCGGCGCCAGCGGCTTTATCGGACAAGCTTTAGCCACTGCTCTTCTGTCAGATCCAGGAGTCGGACATATCATACTTTCAGACGTCGGCAAGCCCGCCATTCCCCAGGCAAAGACACCCACCGAAACCACCATCGGCTCCTTGACATGTGACCTCACATCGCGGGAAGACTGCGAACACCTGTCTAAGCTCGACTTCGACGTCGTGTACCTCCTTCACGGCATCATGTCCGGCGCCTCAGAAGCAAATCTGGAGCTAGGGATCAAGGTCAATCTGGATGCGACCAGGCATGTTCTGGATATTCTAAGAGTTCAAAAGCCTGGGGTGAAAATTGTCTACCCGTCGACGACAGCGGTGTATGGGCCTCCTGAAAGCCCGAAAGAGCTGACTACCGAACGGACGGCGCCGTTGCCGGGTTCGAGCTATGGCGCTCAAAAGCTTATGATTGAGACGCTGCTGAACGATTATTCGAGAAGAGGGCTACTGGACGCAAGGATATTGAGACTTCCGACGGTCAGCTCCAATAGATGGGCCTAGGCGATGTCTTTGCTGATGCTAGTTCAGGTCACAGTGCGGCCTGGGAAGCCAACCGGAGCAGCTTCATCCTTTGCATCTGGAATCTTTCGCGAACCCCTGAATGGTGAGAAAGCCATTCTACCAGTGCCGAAAGATCTGGAACTCTGGATATGCTCGCCCAGAACAGTAGTGAAAAACCTGATCCATGCACGCGATATTCCTCAGGAGAAATATAGAGGGAAATCCAGGACTGTCAATCTGCCAGGTGTAACAGTAACTGTACAGGAAATGCTGCAAGCGCTAGAGAATGTTGGCGGCAAGCCAGCCTTGGACTTGATAGAGGAGAAACGCGACGAAGGCATTGAGAACATTGTCGAGAGCTGGCCACCGCATTTCGATACCTCGCTGGCCAAGAGTCTTGGCTTTGTGGACGACGGACCGCTTGAACGAACGTTACAGGAGTATATCGAAGATTATCCAACGAAGAAGAGTTGATCTTGTTCTTGGGCTGCCAACAAATCGTGGAGCAATTGGAGATCGACTTACTAGGTTTCGGACGATGCGTACCCTCAGTTCTTTCGACAAGATATGTAGGGGATACCGTCGGGTGCTCAAACGAGATTGCCTATATTGAAGTTTCAGGTGTGGAATCAGCGTCGACGACGCAGGGCGTGCAACCGAGTAGCTTCAGCAACATCGAAGACAATGCCTTCTGCAGGACCTTCGTTTTCGTGGATACTTTTTGTGCGCAGGCGACCAAGCTGTTGGCAGTGAGCGGTGTATTCTACCAAAGTCTGCATTCGATGTTCGAGTGTTCGTACATCATCCTTCGAATCATTGTTCTCCCGACGGGTTAAGGCTAGCGCGATTACAGCGATTCTAGGAAGCCGACGTTGCCTTTCCGTCGTCTTCAGATGAAGCCAAACGAGAAACAATCGACCTTCGCCAGACACTTTGGATGCCGTCGTTGTACATTTTGCTGGGTCTCTGCAGCCGTACCATTCGTATGGGATGCCTGGCATCAAGGTCAACGAAGAGGCTTACAGCAGTCTCAAGAGAGCAATATTTCTAGTCATGACCACCCAGCATTCACTCCGCAATGAGTATATCTACTGGTCGTACGGTATGCTTCTCAGCCTATCAATCATCAGCGCCATTTTCAGAAAGAGGGAAACCTCACTCCCGAATCTCAATGTGACCCCCACGAGTCGGTTCGCTTTTGGCGTTCTACTGGAAGTCATTGCAGCATTGCCGATACTCTTGGGAAGAGACGCGTAAAAGAGTACGTGGATCGCCATTATTCACATCATTGGAGTACCTACGCTACAGGTTACATTCATGCCTTTGCTTTACTGGATGTTCGCGGCGATTGATGATATGCTGTGGTCTGGTACTGCGCCATCACAACTCCCTGGATGTACTGAAATATGCGGAGAGACACGATTCCCAAGGAACGTTCCAACTCGAGTGGACGAAGTTACTTGGCTAATTCGTGCTTCTTCTTCAATCACTTGCAGCGATGTCAAAATAGCATATTGTTTACCAGATGTCAAGACCTTTTCGCATAATGCAGCTTGTATCTCAGGCTCGCCTTACTATTAATTCGCCTTAGCGCTTCGATACGTTCATAGTACTTGAATATCGTTTGTGATGAGTATTTACAATCCAACATCGATTCATCAATCAGCATCTACCAACGGACCATGCCTCGTCCCGAACATCAGCCAAACCGGTATGAAAATCTTTTCAGCGCCCACGAACAGGCCCCCCATCCTTACCAAAGCAGTTGGCAGCAGCTCCAATATCAGCTCCACAAACAGCAGCATCTTCTCACAGCATTGATACTGCATATGCTCACTATGTATGCGATTTCCAGAAGCGACCTCAACAAGCATAGATCATGTATATTCAAAGAAGAGAGAAATCCAGATATCCTGACACTTCCCCGGGCCTGGGTCGGTACGGCACTTCCGGATATCTAGGCCTCGCTTGCTTTTTCTGTTTCTTTTCTACAAAAGGTTGTGTGAGACTTCTCGAGTCCGTGATTGGCTTCCCAGGTTTTTGGGCTATTTATTCCCCCTTCTTTCTTCTATCAACGTTTGCGGCCTGAAAGAGGTTGATAGATAGGTCTTGGTATATGGGAGATTTACCATTTATGTTGCTATCACAGGACTATACTAGATCTCTCCAACTCGGTAGGCCCTCGTTGTATCTCGTGCTTGATATTATATATACTACTGCATTTGTTTGCATACTACTATCAATACCAATCTTCATATCCCAACAGAGCAGACTATCCCTCCCTCCCTAGTCTCGAAATTCGTGATTTATACATCATTGTCAGCTGAGATCTTTTTCTACCCATCACCGTTTCCCTCGCTCGGACTGGGGTTTGCGTGCAAACGCGCCCAGGATGTTGTGCGTGGAAGGCTTACGGTGTATGGACGATAAGAAGTTCGGCGTGGGAGGGCTTGGGTGGGGCGCTTTGTGGGCTGAGTGATGTATGAGAGATTGATAGGTTAGGATATATATGTGGAAAGCACATGGTGATGAAATTAGAGCAACGAGAACTGCTATCTTATGATGCAGTGACACGCATTTGGTGCAATATTTCTTGGTACTACTTGGAAAGGTAAGTTGATGGCTTCATGATGGGCTGGAGGGAGGTGGGTGAGAGGGTAAAGCGTTGATGTATTTGCTTTGATTGATTGGAGTACCTAGCAGGAGGGGTGAGGAGCCGTTGGATGGGCATGACTCGTTGAACCTCTGGGAAGGGCACCGTACCAGCACGTAGAATAAGTTGGTAACGAGTCGGGCGTGAGTGAAATGGCGCAGTAAGATTGAACAGATGTCCAGGCTGACGCCAAAGTGATCGATAGACACAGCGAAACTACCCCACCATCCTCCCTCCCATCCTCGATCCTCGTCTTCAGTACCCAAAACCCCCTCCCCCTCTTCCTCCCCACCCACCACACCCTAATTCCTCTTCTTCCCCCCCCCAACCGGACTCCTCGCCCCCCCCCTTCCCACCTCCCTCTCCCTCCTCTCCCGCCTCATCCTCTCCACCTCTTGCCCCTCCTTCCTCTCCGCATACCACTGCCCCGCCTGCAGCACCAACACCCCCACCAACACTAACGCTAGTATCGTATTACTCGCACTCAGCACCTTGAGGCTATCCTCCCTCCCCAACGGCCTCTCCCCCCCACCCACCATGGCCTCCCCCTCCACATGCTCCACCTCATAGCTACCCGCACTCACCGTCCTCAAGCCCTTCACGATATTCGTCAAGTACACAATCACGCCGATCATGTACAGCACCAAACTCGCGCCGTCGAACAGCATGTTGCTCTCGCTCGGCTTATACAATTTCGTGAGAAAGCCAATGAGCCCCAGCGCGATGACAATGTGCAGGATTCGTGGTATTAGAGCTGGGGAGGCGTGCAGGTGCTTGAGGTGGGATTCGAGGAAGGCGTAGTAGGCGGGGGGCGTGGGCGCGGCGGTCCAGAGGAGGGGGTAGTCGTAGGGGAAGAGGGAGAAGAGGATGCCGAGGAAGAAGGAGGTGGGGCAGAGGATTAGGAAGGTGGCGAAGGGGGAGGAGGTGCGTGCTGCGGGGAGGTCGGAGGTGGGGTGCGCGCGGGCGGTGGGCGCGCCGGGGGGGGGGGGGCGGAGGGCGAAGTGGGAGAGGGCGTTGAGGACGGACATGCTGGTGGTGATTCGAGGGAGGGAGAGGTGGCGTGAGTGTGAGATGGTGGGAGAAGGTGGAAGTGTGTGGTTGTGCGAGCGCCTTATCGGCTGTTGGTGGGGTGTAGGAGCGGAGGAGAACGATGGGTGCGCAAGAAGGGGCGAAGGCCGTAGCTTGGAGACTTATCCAGCTCAGTCGCAGATGCAGAAGGATATCAACGACCTTCAGGCGAAAGGCGCATTGAGCGAAGCAAAATGTGCAGCGAATTACTGCGAGGTTGGCATGTTACTAAATTTGCTCAATCGATGTTGGCTCTTGGCACTTAACCAGGGTTAAGGGAGTATTAGCGCTTTCATGTGTGTCTGCAAAGCTTGGCATTAGGGAAAGACTTAATTCCCCACCACCGGCACATATATATCACAAGTCACCTCCCCAACCACCGCCATTGCATCTATTGATCTAATTAGCAAATTGAAGCTTCTGTTTATATAACTTATCAAATTTATACGATTTTTAGATCTGCAATATGTCTTCTCAATGTTGCAATTAAGATCTTGTCTCTTCTTATTAGTCTACATTGTCTTGTGTCTCTAATAGACAGAGATAATCTATTGCTTGTGTTGTTGTTGTTTTTGAAAATAAAGATCGAGAAGTTATAAATAGCAATTAGATATCTTCTTTTTCTTCTTTTGCTTTCCTATTAAACGATAATTCTATTATTAATGGTCGCGACAATTGCGATATTGCTGCAAATATTTCTATCTCTCTACTATCGATTATATAATCTTGTTGTGTAGAATCTATGTCGACAATATTTAAAAGAAAGCAACAAGAGCGTTAGATAAAGAATTGTATTATTTGCAAAACAAAGTCTATTGTTTATAATTTACGAAGTGTTTTTGTCAAAAGAAGCTCTTTGACGCTATTGCTCGCAATTTTGTTAATAATATTGCTTGCAAACGCAAATACAAGATAAACAAGAAAATATTAAACATTTGCGTATAAGTAGAAATGCGACAAGAGAAAGAGCAGCGCAAATAGACAAAAAATATTAAAAAATATAACAAAGTTAAGATTCTTTGTTGTTTTTACTAGTGTGATCGTTGGACCGGATCGGACACTTTTTTTTTGTTGAACCCGAGGATTCGAACAGACTTCTTCGTTTAGCCCGAAGCTATATTAATTAATTGCGCTACGTAGACTAGTTCAAATCAAGTATTTCTTTTTTTGCTTGAAAGTACGCTAGATTCTCTACAAAACGACATAAGTTTTATAAAATACGTATAAAATACAAGAAAGTTATAAATTTTTTAAAATTTAAGATTTTTTAAAGTTAAGCTTCCCGAGCCCGATTACTTAGCGATTCCCCCGCGAAATCGAGCCCAACGATTAGGCTAGTTTTTACAAGAAGCGTAAAATTTAAAAGAAACTAAATTAATTGTTTAGTTCTAAATTGAAGAAATTAAGAACAAAGAAAAAACACAATAATTCTAAAATAGAAATAAAAATCAATCTTTGTATTAGCAAGCGTCTAGAGTAGATTTATATTGCAATTAGTATGATCGTTGGGTCGGGTCGAACACTTTTTTCTCAACTCGACTCACCCTCTTGGGCCTCGTAGGGTTGGGCTAGGGTCAAGGCGCGAACTCGATCCTAGGGTCGGGTTTCGTCGAGCCAATGCCAAGAACCCAAGCTAACTTCGTCGCGTTAGCATTCGCTTATCTTATCTTATCTTATCTATGCGCTAACTCGATTGGGCTAGCGCAAAGTCCACGCTAATCGCATATGATTAGCGCGTCACGTGACGTCACGTGATTGGGTGAGTCGAGTTGGACACTCGACGCGCATTCTTCGCTCGCCCCACCTTGTTGGGCTAGGAAATTTGCCTGACCCCAAGATCAAGGTTGAGCGAGCCAACCTGATCGAGTTGAAACCCGACTCGACGATCACACTAATTGCAATTATACAAATAATTAGCAAGTTTAATATTTGAATTTTCGAATAATTGTTTAACAACAAGTTCGATAAATACAATATTAACGAAAACTAAATCTTGCAAAATATTATAATAATTGTTAGAACAAAGTATACAAGAGTTGTGCAAATTTATTAGTCTATTAATAACTTTTTAATATCTTAATAGAGCAAAGTTGTTAATATAATTAGAGTTTAAACAACAAAATTCTATTCTAATTTAATAATTAGAATTAAGACTAGTGTAATTGTTGAATCGAGTCAAACACTTTTTTCTTAATCCAATTTATTCTCTTGAATCTTATAGAATTGAGCTAGATTTAAGTCGCAAATTCAATCTTAAAATTAAGTTTTGTCAAATTAATGTTAAGAGCTTAATCTAATTAAGTATAGTAAGTTAAGCAAGATATATATCTAATAAAATCTTTATATATATGCATAGAACTCTATTATCTTATCGATTACAAATATAATTATTAGAAATAACGCATTAATTTTGATTACAATTTCGAGAAAAAGCAATAAAAATAAATAATAGAATCTCTAGATTAAAACTACATATACATATTAATTCGTTAATTTTTGTTCTTTATATTTTCGACAAGTTATTTAAGATTTTGTTTGCTTTGTTTTTGTATTTACGCTTGAAGTAAATTTTTCTTGCATTTGTGCTTTCTCGAGAAAACATTGTACAATTGCAAGACGCTTATATAAAGACTTTCTTACTTTGTTATATTTAGCGTAATTAACTAGAATTAGAATTGTTCGATTAATTGTTAAACAATATATAGAAACAAGTATCTATCTTTAAATAATTTAATTAAATATATCTTTGCAATTTTATGCAACGTTTTTATTGTATTATCTTGCATTTAATCAATATAATTAACAATATCGATTTCTAGCAAAATATCTCGACAATAATAATAGAATTGTTGTTCGAAAATTACATACAATAGTTTTTGCTAATGACTAATAATTTTTTTAAAGCAATATCTAGTTTTAGATCTTAGCAATATTAATTAGCAATAAAAAGCAATAAATTTATCTTTTAGTTTGTTGTTAATACGAGCATTTATAAAGAAACTTAAAAAGCTAGATATTTGTGCAAACAATTGCTTAATACTCTTGATTTAAAGAGTTAACGTTACGTTTGTATACTTTTTTGTTACTAAATTTATAAAATCGAAGTTAATAAATTTCTTAAATATCTTCGTAACGTAAATTCTTTCAAGTATTAATTTTTCTCTTTTATATTATTGTTTTAATCTAAATTAAGACTTCGATTACAAGTAAGTTTTAATAATTGTAAGTTAAAATTTAATTTAATAACTTCTTTTGAATTTGCGATTGTAAATTACAACGCATAAAATACAAGACAAAAGTATATACTTTCTAAACATCTTATATTTGTAAGAAATATTAATTAAGATAATTAAGTCTTTTTGATTATTCGATAAGAAACGTTGCATAAAATTTAACATTTATTAATCGACATTTATAAGCGAGTTCTTATTTGTTATAATTATTGCAATAATCAAATTAGCTTTTCTTAATTAATTTAACTTAATAAAAGATAAAAGTAACATTAATTAAGTAACAATAATTAAGAACATATCTTTAATATGCAAGAAGATTGTTGTTGTTAAATCAATCAAGATTTTGTTTGTTTTGTTACTATTGCGTCTTACAAGAAATAAATTAAGAAATTTATTATATTTATTTAACTTTACACTCTTTAAATAATCTAATTTTCTTACTTTATCGCAATATTTACAATAAGACATTTAAATAGTTTTTAGAAATTTAATCTTTATTATAAAGAAATCAAAAAGACAAATAATAAGAATCGCAATTTATATAATACTAAATTTTGATACTAATTTTATTGCAAAGAAAAATTATGTAAACAATAATAATATCGACGCAAATAATAACAATAATAATATGCTAAAAATTAAATTGCTTTTAACTTTGCGCAAGAAAAAAACTTTTGCAATTTGTTCTATACAATTAAAGGTTTTTTCAAAGATATATATTAAAACTTTTAACAAGTTTATTACAATTAAAAAAGATAAATATTAATATATATAATAACAATAGAGTGTATTTTGAAATTTTCTAGTTTTAAACAAACATATAAAGATATATAATTGTTTTACTTGAACAATTAAGAAATTTAAAAATAACAACTTTGATTTAAATGTAAAAATCGCATATTAACTTAAAAAACAAAAAGATAAACAAGATTACTTGTTATTAATAATAGATTTTGTATTGTTTGTTACAAAAAATTGCACAAAAAATTGCACAAATAATTGTTTAAAGACAATAACAAAAAAATAAATTTACGTTAACAAAATAAAGATTTGCAAAAGAAGTTATACTTAAGAAAATTACAATTGTAAAGAAGTAGCTTGTATTTAATAAATTTAATAAATCGACATTTACTAAGTCTTGCAAAGCAATAATGTTCAAGTTTAATATTAAGAATCTTACAAATACAAGAAATTCTATATTTGTTAATAAAATATTACAAGTATATATTCTTTTAACGCTTCTACTACTAATTTTTACTACTAATTTTGTACTTTTCAAAATAATAAACTTACTTATAATTGTTTGCTTTATTCGATTGCTAAGAAGATTGTTAATATTATATTATATTAAGAGCAATTAATTTATTATATAAGATTTACAAAATTAATAAAAACTTAGAATACAAACTTAAAGAACGCATTAAATATGTTTATAAATTAAATACAAGATTATAATAATGCAATCGAGTTATTCTAATAAGTTCAACAAGTTTATTTTATGCTCTTTGCTTATATATATTATTGTTGCGTTTAATAGCTAATGCGTGTTTTACAATTACACAAACTCGATAACAACATTAATAATAAATATATACTTAAACAACGAGACTAAAGTTGTTATTAACAATAATAAGATAAAGAATAATAAGACAAATTTTAATAATAAATTGAAAGACTTTATTTAAGTTATTAAGTAAAGTAGAATGTTTCGACAAAAATAGAGAAGAAAATAGAATTTAATGCAAGACGTATAATTTCTTTTTTATCGCATCAATTGCGACATTCTTTATTGTTTAACTATTATTTAGATTAACTAGACTCGAGTTTTACTATATACTTAATTTTATGTTATAAGATCTCTAAAAGTGTTGCAATTATATATATAAGTTTCAAAATCTTAATATGCTTAGCGCATTACTTGAAATTTTGTCGTAACTTTTATTTATTCTTAACAATAAAAAAAGACAACAAAATTGTTATAATTTTAAGATAAACAATAGTAAAGTTGTTTTTCAAAACTTTATTAAAAGATTTAGTACTAATATTTATTTGCAATTGTTAACAAGTTTCTTGTTATTTTCGTCTTTGTTAACATTTTAATTGTTGTCAACGTTAAGTTAATTGTTAGTAATATCTTTGTTTTCGTTATTAAGTTAATTGTTGTCAATATCTTTATTTTCGTTATTAAGTTAATTGTTATCGACGTCTTTGTTTTTGTTATTAAGTTAAATTCTTTAACTTGCTTAAGATATGTTTAAATATAATTTAAATATAATTTTTATATAATTAATTTTTATATTATGCTTTGTAAGATTTACAAGCATTACGTTCTCTTAATATTGTATATTAATTTGTATAAGAGCTTTTATCTTTAAATATTTTAATAATATACGTTATTATAACGTCTTAAAGAACTTGTATTGTCGTATTTTGCATTATAATAATTTGCATCTAATTGTTGTTACATACTCTTATTATAATAATTTAATAAAACTCTTAAAAAGCTTATTTAAATATTACGTAATTTTAGAAGCTTGAAAAGTTGTAAATTGCAATAAAACTATTCTTTAAGTTCGAATATTAGCAATATAATATAGTAATAAATATAAAATGTCGCACTTCTTTGTTTATTTGTTATCGCAAAATTTATAATAAAGTTATAATAAATTTGTATAATATTTAAAATTTAAGATTTACTATTTAATATTGAATTCGTGCAATTTCTAATTATATTTGCGCTTTTTATATTATTAATATATAACTTAAGTTCAAACTTATTTAAGTATTCGAATATCAAATTATTAGTTATTATAAGAGATTGAACATTTTAGCTAAATGCAAGTAATATCAAGTAATCGCATTTTATAAAGCATTAGTTTTTAAAGAAGACAAAAATTATTAGATTTTTTGTACTTACTTCTCTTTCTATTAATAAACTTCGAACTTAGTTAAGTTATCGATTAAGTAACGTTAGAATTTCTATAATAAGATGTTGCATATTAATTAACTTGTTAGATTTTAAAATACTTAATAAATTAGAATTAAATTAACAAAAATTAAATCTAAGAAAGCAAAGCATTGCAAACAAGTTTATTATATATAATTAATATCGCAAATAACATTTTTACATTTGTTAAACTTATTACTTAAATATAGATATTGTGCAAAAGACTTATATTGTATTTGTAAAATAATTGTGTTACTTATTATTGCAATGCAATATATAATATAATAAATTAACAAGTTGTAATTACAATATTTGTTATAACTGTAAATTGTATTTTAAGAACATTATTAATCTTTATTGTTAAATTGTTTATTATATAATTGCATTTATTGTACTTGTTTATTTTATCTTTATATTTCTTTTTATATTAAGAATATTTATAATAATGCAAAAACTTAATAGCTCGCAAGAATTTAAGAACTTTTAAGACAAATTTAATTTAATCGAACAAGATAAATGCTATTTTAAATTTATTGCTATTTTTCATCGCTTACATATTAATAAAGAATATTTTATTACAATTGAAATTTGTATCTAAGTCGAAGTTAAAGTGCAAAAAGTTAATAATTAAGAATTTTAAAAAGCGCGAATTAAAATCAAACGTTATCGAACAAGAATTGTCGACAAAAAGCTCTTATACTTTATTACAATAAATACGATTTATTAATTGCAAAGTCGCTTAAAGTATATTACAACATATATTCTTTTCGTACAACAACATATTAAATTATAATATTAGCGTCGAAGTTTTAACAATTTTTAAATCAAATTTCGATTAAATCTTTTACTTAATATTTAACGAAAAGAGCAAAAACTATATTAAATTGAGATATTAAGTTAAACGTAATAAACAAATTTAATTTGAAAGAAGATTTTCAACTTTAATATTAAACAAAGTATAATAATGCTTAGGAACTGGACAATTAAACGCGAAGAAAAGTTTAGTAAGAAAGAAATGCTTGTTACAAAGTAAACGATTATTTTAATATTAGTTGTCTAAAGTAGTTTTAAAGACTTTAGGAAACAAGCAACTAATACAAAAAAAAATTATTTTAATATTAGTAGCGAAGCGCAACACTTTGAGCTTCAAAAAATTAACAACTATAATAAAGAAGTTTGTAACATTATTATTTGTAATTAAAGTCAAAAGCAAATTAAATAAAAAAAATTATTGTTGCTAAGAAGAAGTTTACAACTATTGTCAAGTCGAAAAGTCGAACAAGAGTTAAAAGCAATAAGACAAAAGATCGCAAGTTAATAAGCAAATTATTTATTGTAAGCAAAACATATTTTATTTATTTTATTATTGCTTTCTATTACTAATAATATAAATAATAATTTTAAAATTTTAATTTGCGAGATTCTCTTTATTTCATAACTCGCAAAATTATAAATATAATAGTTAAATATAAGTCATTGATATATTTTCGCAAAGAAGTAAAATTGCGTACGATAAAAGATAAAGATTCGAAAAAAAAAACATTGTAAATTTTTAAATTAGTGTTCGAATTTTAACAACGCAATAAACAATATTTATCGATATACTTTAATTTTGAAGAGATTGCTATAATTCTTATTAATTAATTTAAATATTTCTAGATATTCGAATTTAATAATTGCTCTTATATTAGATATCTACAAAGACAATCAAGTTATAATAGTATTATCTACTAACAAAATCGACAAAATCGATAAAGAATTCAAGCTTGATTTAAAGAAATTTATTCAATATATTGTTTAAATTTAATTACAAAGCATTTGAGACAAAAGCAACAAAATTTTAAAGAAAAAAGAAAATTATCTAAAATTTTGTCGCTTGTTTATCAAGATCTTAATCTTCTTTTTTATATTAATATCTCAATTAGACAAACAATTATGCTCTAGTAATAACTATTTTGTTCTAAATATACGTTGATAGTCTCTAAAGTGTATTGCAATTATTTTGAAATATTCTTTAATTCGTAAATAATCTATTAATATTAGAATATATTTGTTAATTATCAAGATAATTTATTGATTTTATAATGTTTGTTTGCGTCTTGAATTCTTGTTCGTAATAGAAAGTAATATTAAAAATAATTATAATCATTCTCGAGAACAATCAAATTACATTTTTAATTTCTTATTTATTATAATTTTAAAATAATACTAGACTAGAGTCAAGTCTTTGAATTGTAATATTTGTTGTTTGTCGTAAATAATAATTCGAATAAACGTAAAACAATATTAATTAAATAAGATTACACTAGAAACGTAGTCAATCAATCTTATATTTAAAGATAAAAACAATTTATACTTTAGTCGTCTCTTGTTATATCTTAATTGTCGTTTTTTTTATTTTAATAACCTTCCTTCCTTGCAAAGTTGTTGACAATTTCTTTGCAAAATCTTGCGAACAATAACTTTCTAATTAGAAGATTTGTAAATTTCTAATATCAACGAATCTTTCTAAGTGTTATTGCTACAAGTTTGATTAATATTAGAACTTAATTATAAATAAAAGACAAGTTTATTGTTTTTCTTATATTATATAATCTTGAGCTTTTTAGATACTTTTTTTGAGTAAATACTTATATTGTTTTGTTACTCTTATTTATTTTTTACTCTCTCTTAGCAATTATATAATTGTTATTATGTTCGAATAGTATCTTGTTTGCGTTTCTTTTTTATAGTAATATTAGCATACTTGTAACGCACGAGTTTAAAAGACATTTATACGAACAACAATTTTTAATTAAATTTATTGTTTTTGATTTCTTGTCACGCATTTTTAGAGATATAAATCTAAGTAACAATTAGCAATGTAATTTAACACTATAGTTTAACACTATAATTATAATAGACTTTATAAGTAATTTTTGTCATAAGCGAAGAACTTTTAGAATTTGTAAATTATAATAAAAGTATTTGTAAAAATTTGTCGATAAGTTGTTAATGTTATAAGTATTCGATCAATTTACGTAACAATAGTTTATTAGATTGCAATTATCTAGCAACTCAATTAAGTAAACAAATAATTATGTTTACTTATTATTATTAATTTGTTTTACAACTACAATGTTTTATTAATAAATTATAAATAACTTGTTAGAAATAATAATAATCGTAAAGTTACAAAGAATATATATAGATTTAACTTTTGTTGTTTATTTATATTGCTAAGTGCGCTAACTATGTTGCGCAATATTATTTATTGTAATTAAGAAATTTCTAATAAGAAGATAATTAAAAAGATTAAAACAATTAAAAAAAATTTATTATTAAAGATTTTTGTTAGTTGTTGCAAATTATAATATAAAAGTATTAATAATAAATTAGTATTATTATTCGATCGATTATAAAAAAAAATAAAGCGCGAATTTTTGAAAGAGAAAATCGATTTCGAATTGCAAATAACTTTGAGAAGTTGTTACGATGCTTCGCACTAGTTCTTTTCTTACCTAGTTGACATTGCTTTACCTCGACTAGAATTCTTGTTCTAGGTTAGGAAAGTGCGATGACTTTAGGCAACAATATATAGGCAAGCTTTTTCGCCTTAGAAATCAATTATCTTTCATTCATTTTATTAATCTAATAGCTTCAATTATCTAGTTTGTAATACGATATTATATTGTCTATTTATTTATCACGTATCTTGAGTTCTTCTAGATATATCAATTAGTATCTTTTGACAATCGTCGATAAAGTTACGAAAATCGTGCTAGCTCTACAATTATCTCGATGATTTTACATCTTTCTATGTAATCACAATTATCAAAACTCTTGTTACGATATTTTTGTTACGTCAAGAATTTTTTTATCGATGCAATATTTCTTATTGCGATTTTTCTATGAAGATATCGAAATATTTATCTTTTTATCTACGATAGCAAGGTAATTATCTTAACAACATTTTTTTTACATTTGCTCATTTGTGTTTTTCAAATCGACGATTATTTAAAGGCAACAAATCTATTTTATTCTTCTATCGAAGTAGAATTTATTGTCATTAGCATCGTCGACGAACGTCTACGTTCTATCGTAGTAAAAAAATCTATTAATCGAATTATACAACGAGCACAATTCATCGAATCGCAATCGTATTCTACTAAGTGAATTATCGATTAAAATTACCTTATTGCGAACATCAAGAGCTTTGTTGTGAAATACAATATTTAGAAAGTCAAAATTGACGCTAGCAACAAAAAATTAAATACGATAACATTATTTAAAAAGAATTATTTTATAAATGCAATTTCGATTGATACGTTTTTGACTTCACAAAAAGAATTTTACGAACACAAGTACTCTAAAGATTTCTAGTTCGTCAATAAATTCGTTTTATCTTTCGTAGAAAAGTTTATCGCAAAAAGAATTTTTTACAATTTAAGCAATTTTATTTTTTTGAACAAGAATTCTAGAAGCAAATCTACGTCAACTCTATTATTTATCATTATGTTTGATACTACTTGACAAAACATTAATTTCTCTAAACAACAATAAAATGTCTTGCAAAATCTCATAGATGAAATTCGTGTCACTTCGAGACTCGTTAAACTTGTTAAATCTTCTAGTTTTATAAAGATTACGAAAGACAACGATTCTAATAGATAAAACGTTGCAAAAATAGAATTTTTTGACTCTTATTATGATAATAAGACGATCGCTATCGTCTTAACAATTGAACACACTAGCAAGAATATCTACTTTCGTGACGTACATGTCTTCATAGAACGATGTAAGAACATGACGACAATCAAGAGTTCTAAAATGATTAAAAATAATTTCTACATTTGTTTTCGTAATGTTGTCTTAAAATGATATATCTTTACGTTGTTAAGAAAGCAAAAATTCTTCGTTAAGCATAAAGATAACATCGCTCATTAAGCGAAAGCTTTGATTAAAAGATGAAAAGAATCTTTTTTTACAACTCTAGTCACGATTATACGAGAGCGATATTTCATGAACGATGTACGTCGACGTCGAAAATCTATCAATTTTGTCTAAATCATTACTAGGGCAACTAGATTCGCGAACATGTTCGTGTACAATCAAATATACTTAATGTATAATGATCTTAATTTAGAATTTCGTCGAAATCTAAATTTATCTACGAAAGCAATCGACTTAAATTTCTTTCTAGATGAAATGAAAGTCAAAAAGAAAATCTAATGAGCGTTAGATGCTAGGGATCGCCAAAATGCCATCTACGTGACTTATGCTAAGAATTAGCGCAATCTAGACGACTTTAACAATCGTTCTAGTAATAACGCACTCCAATTATACAATTAAGATTAGTATTATCAAGATAATTATTAAAGCAATGATGACGCTATAAAAGCAAACAATGCTAGTGAAGCACGTTTTGCTTATTTCGACTTACAATCTTGCAATCAATTTTCTACGTTCTATCAATTTTAATTCTTTAAATCATTATTTTAATCTTATTAGAATTGTACTTATTAATCATTATAATATTAACAAAGATAGCTATTTCAACAAAGTAATAACTATCAAAATCGATCAAATCTAGATTAGACTCAAAATACTTCTTTAATTAAGCAAGATTAACAATTCAAAAACATTAAATGATTTACGTCATTAAATCTCGCAAATGCGTTCGCTTCGCAACAATCTCTCTTTCGTTCTTTTTAAAACTACAATAATTAAGTTTAATTATGACGTCTTTAATAACAACAAACACGCGTTTATTATGAAGAAACAAACGAGAACAAGAATCTTAATTAAGAGAATAATCATAATTATAAGAAACATAATTATTAAGAAGATAAAAAATACTATGTCAATAATGAAATCGCAAAGAAGCAAAACTACGACGATGTTAAAATCTTTTTTCTTTAGATTTTTAAGTTACGTTCTAGAGACACAAAATGTAAGCGATGCAATATGAAATTCTTTTTTCGAAACAAACTACATTAGCATTTTCGCGATTGCATAATCAAATCGACGAAGAAAATCTTTATTAAAGCAAAAGGCGAGATTATTATTTCGATAACTTATTACGATTTCTCAAAAATTATTTACTTAAAAGCACTCTTAAACGAAGCACAAGATTTAGAATTTTAATTATGACACTATGTTATTATCAAGATATCTATTATTGTCGTCCAAAACAACGATATCGTTTTAGAAAAAAAGAACAATGTCAATTTTAACATTATCTTAAATTTCGAATGCATTATGTTAATAATTGATTGCAAATTCTTGTTTGCGCAATTTTTTAACGCGATAATAAAGCATATTTCTTAGTCGATTAGAGTTCAAGACATCGAAAATGTCTATCTCTTGTCTTCGAAATACATTAGATTAGAACTATTAATAAGCGATAATCTTAATGATTCGTCAATGCGCGACAAGCTTCAAGAACAAGTGCACATCGTAAATGATTTAAAGATCAACATATTAATTAAGTTAAATATTTTAGATTTTTAAAAGATGCATTTAGATTACGAACACGAACGACTCATCATAAACAATTGTAAAGAAATAACAATATTAATGAACGTCATCTCAATTATAAACAAGATAAAAAGAGTAATACGAATTCTTACAACAATTACGATTTCTTCTTATAGTAGCATCATAATTTCTATACGTTTGCGAGATAATGTTCAATTATCTTAAGATCGTAATCTTATGTTTGTGCTATATTAACAAACATCAAATCGCTTCGAAATTGAGAACAAAGTTCTTTCTTACGTTATTGACGTCAATTTCTTTATAATGCAAATGAACAACACTCTTAATTAGTTTATTAACATAGACAAGAATTCTCGTCTAGATATCTTACAAAAATACGAGAAAAAAAATTGTTATATGACAACTTCAAAATATTCTTATTTAGCAATTAACTTCAACATTATTACGAAATCATGAGTGAAAAGAGCTTTTAAACTAAGTGTGATTGCTTTGATTACTTTTGCATCGACATCTAAATTATTTATCGAAACATCTACGTCGCTTACGACAACATTCTTCATCTTTATAATATCATTAGCGTTCTTGATCATGAAATTCGTTTTCGTTATCGAAACATCTATTTAAGCATTTATGAAATACATTAATTTCGATGGCGTCATCTTCTACGATGATAAAGTCGTTCAAAAATAGCTTATCGCGATGACAAAAATCTTTTCATTGCTATAACAAAATATTGATCGTATTGTCGATCTATTTAAATCGAAATAAATGTCGATTAATTTAAAATCAAAGATTAAGATCGACGTCGCAAAAGTCTATTTGTTCGATCTCGCAAATAAAGAGTTTCTAAATTAGAAATCCAACAAGTTGCATAATCAAAATTGTATATAATTTACTACGCAATCTACTAAGTTTGATTGACTCGTATTTGTGATATAAAGAATTATAGAACAAGCAAGAAAGCAACAACGTAAAAGCAAAATCGTCGTAAATATTCGCAACTCAAACAAAATCATTATTATTAACAATTATTTTCTATCTTTGCAATTAAATATTATTTCACAAATAACTAAATATCAATTTATAATCGTAATAAATGTCGCAAAATTCTTTTATTAATAGCTCGTACATCTAGAGAATCGAAATAAACTAACGATAGTTTTTTATCGCAATTAAGAGCAATTCAATGTCGCAACAATAAAATTTAAAAACTTATTATTTTACGTGCAAAGACAAATAGATAATCTCTTGCGATCTCATCGTTAATATGCCAAGATTTACGTAAATAATATAGTGATATTCTTCAAAATCTTGAAGAAGCATCTTCATTATCTATATACGATTTTCTAGCTTTTAGATTTCAAAGAGATTATCTTATCTCTTAAGAAATTCTTTCTAAACTACTTATTAATCATTTTATTAGAACAAAAGATAGATGTTTTCGACCTTATTGTTTTAGCGAACAAAATCGTCGCCATTAAGAGTTTTGATTTCTCGTATAAGTTATTTAATCTAAAACTCTATCTTGATTTAATCGAATAACTACAAGATTACATTTTATATTACGCTTAAAAAGCAAAAGTTCTACAACGACGCAAAATCATTCTCTTGAGATCGTTCTCGTCAAACAAAGATCGTATGAAAAAAATCTACAATTAAAAGATTATGATTGACTTATTCATTGCAAAGAAACTAAATTCTTATAGATAACTTTAGAAGTTCTTCGAACGTACAAAATTTTTTATTCACTTCGATAAAAAACAAATTTTGTATATCGACATTGACGTCTTCAAGCAACGTGACTTCGATGTCATGATTTGTCATCTTAAGAAGAGCGTTAATTCGAACAAATTACGACGAATTAACGTGAAATCTATTTTATTTCTTAGTCGATTACTAAATTTCGCAAAGACGCGTTATTAACTTATCAAGCTAAAAATGACAAACTTAATATAAATAATAAAGCGCGTTCGACATATGATCGAGATTATTTCAATACTATTGTAGTCTTTACTAATTATTTTGTTAACTTTTTCATAGTGCGATAGACTACTCTCAACTTAAGCAATACTAATAAATTTAATCTACGACTAGTGCGTGCTTTCATTTATTTAAGTCAATTTCAATTAAAGATAAAATATCGTTTCGAAAAACAACACATTATTTCGAACGCATTATTTAGATTGTTTGTTGTCTTTATTATCGAAACAAATATCAATGCCTTAAAAGTATTTAACATAAATATCTATCATAACGAAATTAAGAATCTCGAATTACTTGATCAAGTGTATGTCTATTAAGACACTCTAATTGCTATGTTAGCAAACTTTAGACAACGATTGCTTGTCAAGTATTCTAAGAAAGCATTTTGACAAAATCTAATAATTATATTGTCAAACTTAGATAAACGAACATTTTAAAAATAAACGTTCAATGATAACAATTAAATTCTTAATAATTACGATAATATTGATGAATCTAACGACGAAGCAAAACTTAAGAAATTTTGTATCGACATCGACTTTGAGCTTCGCGACGATCTAGTATATTATTTCGACAAAAGCAATATCTTGCGATTATGCATACTTAGATCGATGAAAAAGAAGATGTTTAAAACGATTTGCGATAATTATCATTTCGATTATTATCGCTACTTTATAAGAATTATCGAAACACTTTTCATTTTTAAATTGCTTAAGAAGATTCGCATCTACGTTAAACATTGCCTTGTCTATCAAGTTAATTAGACTAAGCGTCATCGTTTTTACGATAAATTAATGTCGATATTTACGAAATCTTATTCTTTTTACATCATAGTCATAAATTACGTGATTAAATTATCTAATAAATTCGACTATCTACTTATTATTATTAATAAGTTCAATCGTCGTCTATAATTGATTTTTGACTACATTATCAACTTTGCGATCGTTTAAGCACGACGCGTTTTAAATCGTTTGCAAACGACGAATTAAAACATATTATAAACGATCATTTTCGATCAAAACTTAAAATTTATTTTCAAGTTCTAGCAAAAAATCTTTCTTTAACTAGATACGTTATTACTAACAAGTATCGCTTATTATTCGCAAACGAACGATTAATCAAAAAGATTTAATCAAATCGTGGAAATCGCTATTTGTTATCTTATTATTATCTATTTTGACGTTTAGTGATGACAAGCTTTATCTATTTTATAGACACAACTTAATAATAGTTTCAATATTGTCATCGATCTAGCATCTAACGAGATGATTTATAAATTCAAGATAAAGAAAACACTCTTTTTACTTCATGACGATTATTCTATTACGTTGCATGACGATCATTTTATCTTAAATATTTTTAGCAAACGTCTAGAATTTCGCGTCGAAACAATCGACGCAACAATCTTCGTCAACGCAAAGACAAAGATTTATTATGATGCTAAACATTATTCATTGCTACTTAATCTTAATGACAAGATCTATCTACGTCTTAATTACGAATATCATTTATTTAAAAAATTAAGTAAGAAAGTTTTATCGCAACGATGCGATTCTTTTCTAATGAAGAAAAGAGTTAATCATTTTGTCTATTTATTAGAATTATCGTCTACATGAAAGATTTATTCAATCGTTTTTGTTGCTCAATTAAAATTCTTTTTTTCCGTCTCAAATTCTTACGAACGATCTAAATCAAATTATTTAGATTTTGTTAAAATCGAAGGCGATACATCGCAATGAAAATTCTATAAGATAAAGCGCATTATTGACAAAAGAATGCGCATCTATGATAGCAAGTAAATAATACAATATCTTCTTCAATAAAAGAGCTACGATTCTAAGTAAAACGAATGACGAAGCATTATTAAGCTAGATAACTACATTAATTTAGTGAAGAACTATAAAATCAAAATTAAGAAAACTTCTAATTGTCGTTAATTACGATTACGAAAACTTGCTATCGAAGCAAAATCTATGACATTCAAGTCTCGAAAATTCGTTATCGCATTAAAATTTACGATATTCGAACGTTTATCTAGAGCATCTTATTAAGAGTCTAATTCGATTGTTCTTACGAATCTTATAATGATTATATTTCGTCGTCTTAATTCATTTTGATAAAAGAATTACTTGATAATTCGAAGCTATGTGTAATGTCATAGCGCCATCGACGCGCTAGCGCCTTAGGGTATGGCAAGACATGTGATTTCAACTATCTATAAAAGTCTCGAATCGTACGACTTCTCTTTCTAGTTAAAAAGCGAGAAGCAAGCTCGCACGTCATGACGAGTATTAAATAGAGAGAAAACTCGTTTCTTGTTGTTCTTTAACGATTAGTTTTACTATTATCTATCTTATATAATTGGAACATAGTAATGAAAGTCTATCATATCTTACGTCTTTCACATTTTAGTGCGTCGATAAATAGTAAACGCATTCGCATTTTACAATTTTAATCGTTTTATCTTTCGAAAAGAAAGACTCGAAACGTGATAACATTATGTCAAATCAAAACAACTTAAATTATAATGATTATTTAATTACTAAATCAAAGTTCGAAAAGTTTAATTTTTTTCAAGACAATAATTGTCCACGAAACGTTGGCGAAGATAGTTGTCGCTAACGTAACGTCGACGAAAATAATAACTTAAATACGATTAAAGCTTCGACTTTACATTAACAAATTGAAACGTTAATAATAAAGATTCGAGATTTGCGAAACGCTCAATAAATTCAAACTATAACGATTGAAGAAACGAATTCTCAAGTTTTTTAAATCGTTATTGCATCGTCGTCGATTATGTTTAAGTCTTTAAAGCTCGAAAAGCTAAAATTATACAAGAGTTTAAGCGTAAATGAATATATCATTTGATTTCGCGAAATCGACATTAATATAATGCGATCTTTAACGTATTTTATTACGAATAAAAATAAAATTCTTTATTGCATGTTATTTTTGAAAAACGACGTCGCTACGTAATGATATTCAAGAACAAACAATGACGCTAAGTTGAAAAGCGAGATCTTTGAAAAATTTAAAAAGTTTCTATTGAATTTAATAGCTAATCTTGCTAATTGTCGTCTTTTCGTCTATGAAAGATAAGAGAACGCTAGATAAAAACTAGATCAAAAGATAATTATTTTTAAGAAATATTTAAATGAGCTAAAGACTTATCTATTGTCGCTCTTAAAGAAGCATAGAATTTATATATTCTTAATTAAGTTTAAATTGAACTTAAAAGTGAAAATTTTAAATATCAATAACGTATTAAACATTCGCGATGAGCTTTTAACTATAATTATTATGCAAAAACAAATGTTAAATCGCATTCGCAAAGTAGACTTAAGTAGCTTTAACAATTAGCGAGTTACAAAAAATTCTAATGTCTCTTTAAACAAATTTTATCAAAATTGTCGCTTAAACAAGATCGACAAATTTATTAGAGATAAGAAGTTTTATATTTCTAAAAACTCGTCGACGTCGCACAAACAAATCTACGAAATTAATAATGCGAATTATTTAAATTGTGTCAAATGCTTTGAATGTCATAAAAAGAAACATTACAAAAATAAGTATCTTAATAAACACAAATAAGACAAATTTATTGTTGTCGCTATTACTACAATCGATGCAAAAAAAAATTAAGCTTCGTCGACGTCTCGCAAACGAAGCAAAAAAGACAAATAAAAACAATGAACTTAATTTTAGTAAAAAATTAAATTCGATTTCTTGATAACAAACGTTAAGTTATAGATCTAGTTAACTTGAAAGTTAAGCTAAATCTCATTAATTATGTTTACGTAGTGCAATGAAAATTGCAATTCACATTCGCTATCTTATTAATATCGAATTTTCTTAATAACAATAATCGCTATTGTTACGACGTCTATAAGTTAATCTATTATTTAATTAACTCGTAAAATTAACATCGAGAATGCATTATCTTATTCTACATAATTAAATATATAAGTTTTAATCTTATATTAAATATGTTAATGCTAGTCAAGCAAAACATATTAATTAATTCAAAAATGCAAAGTTAGCAATTCAAGATCGCAAATAACAAATTGAAGATAATTAATTCTAAGCAATTTGTCTTAGATTTCGTTAAATATAGCACAATTTATGCTATTGGTTGCGCTAACGTTACGAAGACGCCAAACAAAAAACTAACGAAATCTAAGATTTCTAAGAAGTTAAAAGATCTAAAAGATGTTTATGATAATAAATTGATCAAAATTCTATTAGAATTAAGAAAAGAAAATTATATTATTAAGTTTTAGAACGACAAAGAGTTATCTTTTATGTCTTTTTATAATTTTTCACAAAACGAATTAGCAATACTTTGGCAATATCTCGATAATGCGTTAATTAAAGATTAAATTAAGTATTCAATTTCGTTTGCAAACGCTTCTATCTTATTTGTATTAAAATCGAAAAATAAATTACATTTATGCGTTGATTATAAAAGTCTAAATGCGATTACTATTAAGAATTGTTATTCATTGTCTTTAATTACGAAAACGCTAGATCGTTTATGCGAAGCAAAGCGCTTTATTGTCTTGAATTTGAAGAACGTCTATTATCGCATTCGCATTAAATGCGATAATAAATAAAAGACGACGTTTCGTACGCATTATAAGCATTTCGAATATTAAGTTATGTCATTTGAATTAGCAAACGCATTCGCAACTTTTTAAATCTACATTAATAAAATGTTGCAAGAATTAATTAATGTAACTTGCGTAATTTATATAAATAACATACTAGTGTATAGCGATGATTCGACGAAGCACTAGCGTTATATTAAATAAATGCTAAAACGTCTTTGTGAATATTCGCTATACATTAATCTAAAGAAGTGCAAATTCAACACTATAAAGATTGAATTTTTGAGCTTCATTGTATTCTTAAAAGATGTACAAATGAATTCGAAAAAAATCAAAACGATTAAAAAGTAATTTAAATCAAAAACTCATTATAAACTTTAAATGTTCTTGAACTTCGTAAACTTTTATAGACGTTTTATATATCATTATTCGAAAAAAGTTGCTTCTTTTATTAATTTATTAAAAGAAAATAAAAATGATAAAAATTTTGATTTTTTCGTTTAATCGAATCAAGCAAAGCAAGCGTTTCGTCAATTTTGCGACATTTTTATGTTAACTTCACTACTTTGTCACTACAATTTGAGCAAGAAAATTAGAATAAAAATTAACGCGTCTAACTTTGCAATTGCGAACATTTTAAGTTAACAAAATAACGACGACAATTAACGTTTAATAACGTTTTAGTCGCAAAAGATAATTTCGACGAAGCAAAATTAGAAGACGCATAATTAGAAGTTGCTAATTATTGTAGTCGCTTTTAAGCAATGAAGACACTATTTAAAGAGCAATGCTTATTTTATTAAAATGTGATTGAATTACGATAATTTTAAGAAGTTTATAAATTAAAAGAAGCTAAACTTACGGCAAGTTCGCTAAACGCTTAAGTTAGTCGTTTATAACTTTGAAATCTTTTATCGTTCAAATAAAAAAAATTCGACGAATAAGTCGTCGAAACGTCTTAATTATGAAAAGATCTTGTCGTTAAACATTAGATTGCTATCGACGTCGCAAAACAAATTAACGTTGTTATTTAACGAAAATTCGTTAGCGCAAAGCAAATGAAAGACATTAATTAATTTGATTCTTGTATTTCAAAATGAGCTTACGTTGTCGTTTAACGAAAAATCGTTAGCGCAAAGCGAACGAGAAACATTAGATAATTTGATTCTTGTATTATAACTAGCAAGAGTATTTACTAATGACGCGAAAATCTCGCAATCATAAAGTAGAAAGAAAGTTCTTAATGAATTAGCATCTCTATTTTAATTAATTGATGTATAAATTGTTATTTTAAAAAAAGTAATTAAAAACATGTCAAAGAAATCGTATAAAAAATTTTAAAAATTAATGAGATTCTTGATTAAAAATCTTTAAGCTAAAGACACTTAAGTCGAAAAAATTCGTATTAAAATCGAAAAATCGTTTCGTTGTTAACGAAAAACATAGACTTTAAATTAAGAGAATATCGTTAAACATAACGAATTGCTTTATGTCTTAAGAAATGCAATCGTTAAAGAGAAATTAATTCGCAAAAATTATGACAATTCTTTGACGAAACACTTTGAGATCAAGAAAATTCTAAATCTACTTTAAAAAAAGCATTTTTAATTCGTCTACGCGAAGCAAGTAAAAACGTATATTAAAACATGTGATATTTGTTAACGCATCAAAGTTTCTCGTCATAAGTCGTATAATGAGCTTCAATTCTTATTTGTTGCAAAGAAGTTATAAAAAAAAATTATTATAAACTTTGTAACGAACTTTTCGTTAAACAAACGTCGTAAAATCGTATATAACTTAATTTTCGTAATAGTTGATCGCTATAAAAAAATAGCTAGATATATATTTGTAATTATTAGAATCGATGTTGCAAAATTAGCGAAAGTGTTTTTCGATAAAATCGCTTTACGCTTTGAAACGCTAGTTAACATAGTGAACGACAAAAGATTTATTTTTATTAATATCTTCTAGTTCGTCGTATACTTTTATGCACGAATTAGAAAACAATTAAGTATTGTCTTTCATTCTTAAATAAATAATTTAATCGAACGACAAAATTAAATTCTTAAGTATTATCTTCGCACTTACGTTAACTCGAAATAGACGAAATGAATTAATCTATTATTAATGACAAAATTTATCTATAACAATAGTTATTATGTTTTAATTAAGATTTCGTCGTTCTATCTAATATACAATTATTACTTGAAAATTCACTATGAAATTGAGAACAACTTTATCGAAAAAAAGATATTATTAATACAAAAACGCGTAAAATAGCTTTATAACTTAAGAAAAGTTCTAACGAAACGTCTTGAAAACGTTGTCGCGTAGTAAACGAAATACTATAATGAAAAACATAAATCAAAAAGCTTTGCTATAAAAGAATTAATTATGCTTTCGATTAAAAATTTGAAGCAAAAAAGATTTAGCAAAAAAATGTCGCATAAGTATGTCGAATCGTTTAGAATTAAAAATAAGAGTAAAACGCAAACTTATCGCCTTATTTTACTTAACATTTATTAAATTTATAATACTTTTTATGTTTTACTTCTAAAGTTATATTTGCATCGCGTCGACGATAAATAGACGAAACAAATGTTGCAAACTTTAAAACTTATTAATGACAAAATCGAATAAAAGATCGAAGAAATTCTAGACAAATTAAGTCGAAAAAACAAATATAATATAATATAAAATTAAATAAATAAATTAAGACAAGAAGTACAATCAATAATTAAAAGAAAAGTTTCTTAATAAAATTAATAAATTACGAAAGAAATTCGAAGAACGAACGCATAGCAAACGAAATTAAAAAAGATAACGCAACGCGTATTGCAACAACAACAACTATGTTAACAATAATTTATTCGATAAAATATCGCGCAATCGTCGTCGTATCGCTATCGTATTTAATTAGATTTACGAAAAAAAAATTCTTTATTTTGTTACATAAAATGCTAGAAATGATAAGATTGTTTCTTTTAACATAAATGCTTAAAACATAATTCGTAAACATAACTATTTAATTGTTTTCTATTAGTTAACGATGTATTGCAACGACTTAGCAAATTCTTAACAATTTATCAAATATATCTCAAAAGATTAAAGAAAATTCTCGAATTTATTTGAAAATAAATTGTTAAATTTCTTAAAATTATTTGTAAACAAGTCTTCGAAGTTGTTCGAAACATTTACGTTTTTTTAAGAAAATCACATTGTAAAAGATTTGATTCGCACGATCTTCTTTATCTTCGTCACAAATTTGTTTTGTTGCTTATATGTATTTTTGCGTTTTTTATCTCTTAAAAATATGTAAGTAAACGAAGTGCGAACGAAAATAAAATAAAAATTTATCACATTATTATTTGACAATCTTGTCGACAACTTAAAGTTACGAAGAAATTTAATCGCAAAGTTATAAAATTTTGCGAAAGAATTTTTTAAATTGATTTTGTCTAAATTAATGACAAACTCGAAAACGATTTGTTTCGACTTTGTTTTTTTATTTTTATTGATAACTTGTTTTCGTTTTTGTTTTTATTTTTTTTCGAATCTTGAATGCATGTTAGTGCACTATACGACACATCGAAATAAACAAGAAAATGTGTCGAAAAGCAAACGAAAATGCTTATCTTTAACATTCGTTCAAAAAAAAATCAATTAGTTGCTTCATTTTAATGAGAGCTTTATCTTAATTTATCTTTGTCTTCTTAAGTTTTTGTTCAAGTTCGATTTAACGCTCTAGAGCACAAATTAAATTGCGTTCGAATTAACAAATACAAAATTGCGTTTAATTTATCGTCGATAAAATAAACTTTTTATCGCGTCGTCAACTCTTCATTTCGAAAATAATATTCTTTCGCAAACGTTTTATTAACCTAGAAATTATGTTTCTTAATTCGAACATTTTACGATAATTAATAATAAAAGTTTTTATTCGATTTCGAAAGCGTTTAACGAATTAATAAACATTAGTAATTGTCGCATCATAGACGCAAACAAAATTTATCGCAATGCAACGATTTAATTTACGATAAAAATTTTTGCAATAAATGTAAACATTTCTTTCTTCGCGAACGTATGCACGTTTGTTTACGCAAGTTATATATAAGAGATTATTACAAATTGTAATATGTCAATTCTTGTAAACAATAAAATGTCGAAATTATTTACTCTTTTAATTTCTTAATCTCTTAGAAAATAAAAATGAAAACATATTAATTTAATATTTGCACTATATATATAAGTTTTACGCATTGTCGCTTTTGCAACAATTTACTTATGACAAAAAAGCAATTGCAATTAAAAAGAATGTGAAAAAAAAAAAAAAAAAAAAAAAAAAGAGAATTAACAACATTTATGTTTATAATTTATTTAACGTTTGCGCAACGTTAATTTCACTTTAAATTCTATTAAGAACTATAACAACAACGATGACGAAATGATAATTTATCAAGAATTATTATTGTTGTCATTACGTTGTTTTACAAGTTGAGTTGAACTAAAGCATAAATTGATTTTTATCAAGTAAAAGACTTTTTTTCTCTTAATTTTCAAAGAGATTTGAAGAGATTTTTAACGAGCTCTTGTAACGCTAGCGCTTAATAGACGTCTTCGTCTTGTATAAGACTAATACAACTTTTTACATCATTAAGAATCAATGCTTTAAGAGAGAAAATAATTGTAATGTTATAGCGTTATCGACGCGCTAGCGTTTTAGAATATAACAAGACACGTGATTTCGATTGTCTATGAAAGTCTTAAATCGCACGACTTCTCTTTCTAATTAGAAAGCGAGAAGCAAACTCGCACGTCATGGCAAATATTAGATAGAGAGGAAGCTCGTCTCTCGTTGTTCTTTAACGATTAGTCTTACTACTATCTATCTTATATAGTTGGGGCATAGTAATGAAAGTCTATCATATCTCACGTCTTTCACATTTTAGTGCGTCGACAAGCAGCAAACGTACTCGCATCTTACATATGTGCTAAATATATTAGCGAAAGCGTTAATTTTTTTTGGTTCTCCTAGCATTTTGTTAAGATGCTTCGCACTAGTTCTTTTCTTATCTAGTTGACATTGCTTTATCTCGATTAGAATTTCTATTCTAAGCTAGAAAAGTGCGATGACTTTAGGCAACAATATATAGGTAAACTTCTTCGCCTTAGAAATCAATTATCTTTCATTCATCTTATTAAAAGTAATAGTTAAGATGTCGATTTCAAACATATTAAAAAAAGACTATTAACAATAATATTAAATTAAACTTAAGATAAATCGACTTAAAATTAATTAAATATTATTTAACGCAAAAACAAGAATAAACTTAATTAGAAATCTCAAATTAAGCAAGCTAGAAATCTTAGAAAGAAGCGACAAGAATTTTACTACTTTCTTTTATTGCTTGTTCTTTAATATTTATGCAATTTCGTTACAATTAATTCGAACGTTTAAGACTTCTAAAGAGCAATATATAACAATCGCTTCGCGTAAACATCGCTATTTACAAAATTATAAACTTAGATTTTTTACAAGAAAATGTTTGAAAATAAGCAAACAATTTATAAATTTATTATAAAAAAGATATTAATAAAAAAGAAATAACAAAAGAACAAGAGCAATAAGTAATAAGTAATAATGTTTATTGCTTTTCTAACAATTAAATAGAGAAATTCGTAATTGATCGAATCGCTATAAATAATAAAAAGATACTAGACAAGAAAATTATTAAAAAGAAATTCGAAATTAAGAAAAAATTAACTAAATTCGATAATTACATAATTTAGCAGAAAAAAAAAGATTATTAATTCGAGATTCGTATATTAGAATTTCTATTTTCGCATTTAATTACTAATATATAGAAGTTAATAATTAATTAATAAGATATTAAGCAAAAGAATTTTTTTTTGATTTAATAATAAAAAATATGCGATATATTGTTTTTAAACAAAAACAAAAACTAATGTAATATAACAAGCATAAACTAAGAAAATTAAGTGTAAACGAACAAGAAATTGCGTCTCAAATAAAGAAATTCGAAAAAAATTGTTTAAATCTATACAATATTATAAATTTAAAATTTAAGTATATGTTTGCGTTGCTATTGTTACAATTTATTGTAAATTGCTAATATATTTTGTAAAAATAAATATTTGTTTTTTAATTATATTCTTTTTTTGTCGATCTTAAATATTAACTCTAAAGTAAAAATATTCTTGTTTAATAATTCTAAATTTTAAGATAGCACAAACAAAGACAACTCAAACAATATAAGTAATTTTTTATCTAATAATAATAAATACGATAAAAATTAAAATAAATACGATAAAAATAATAATTTAGTTGAGAGATTCGAAAATAATAATAACGAGAAAAACAACAATGTTAAGAATCTAAATATAATAGAAAGTTAAATTAAGAATTAGAATTAACAAAAGTAACTTTAGCATTAATTTATAATTTAAACAACTTTAATTCTCTAGCGTAATTCTTTAATTTGCAAAAATGTTTGCAATATTGTATTCGAACAATTAATATATAACAAAACAATATTAATAATATATAAACAATAAAATACAACAATAAAATAGCATTTGCTAAATTAGTTTATGCTAAATATATTATTACTTCTTGCTTATTTGTTTTATTGATTAAGATAATTTTAGTAATTACTTTATATAAAGTCTTAATATTGTCAATTTAATGTCTCGAGACGTTTCTTAATTATATTAATATTATATATATATCAATTTAATTAATGCAAGTATTTTAACTTATAAACTTAATCAATATTTTTGTTAAATAATCGAGATTTTACTTTATTTGCTTATATTATAATGTTTGTAAAAAATCAATTATTAATCGACAATATTAGTGTTTGTTATAAACTCTTGTTAAGAGAGTACATATATATAATATTTGTTTTTTTAAATTTTTGTTATTAAGAAGAATCTCTTTTAGTCGAATAAAATTATTAAAAGAGCAAGAAGTTCTTCTTCGTAATACGTTTTTTCTTTATTACAAAACGTAAAATAGTTGTCAATATTATTTCTTAAATTTATAATGTGCTTTATTCGACAAATCTATTTTTACTCTTTAATTAATAACGTTACTATACAAAAACTTGAATAAGTATAAATTACGTTTAAGTAATATATTATTTTGATTTGTAACTTGCTAGTATAATATTGTAGCAACATAATTGTGTGCTAGTGTGCTTAAAGCTAATATATTTAAGTTCAAGCATAAATAAAGTTTACTTAAAATATTCTATTATTTATAGCAATAATTATATTTAGTACGATCTTAACAAAAATAATATTAGAATTGAAAATTGTAATAAGAATTTAATTTATATTTTTACATTAAAGTTACAATGCACAAGATAATAGAATTAAGCAATAGAATATTTTTAGATTGATCGTCGATCCAATTTTCGGTTCCAACTTTTGGAATCGACTCGAATCGACGATTCAACTTTAAAAATCGAATCGAAAATCGAATCGATTCCAACTATTTTAAAATCGAATCGAATCGAATCGAGTCGATTTTCGATTCAAAGATTGAAATCGAATCGAATCGCCAAAAACGTCAAGAATACTAAAAATAGTATAAATCTAATTTAAATTTAGATTTTTTTAATTGTTTTCTAGGTAATGCACAATAGTAATGCATAATACAAAAACAATTCAATCTAATATTAATCAACTTAAATAGATTAACTATTTCTATTAAATTATCAATTAATTGTTACTAAAAATAATAAAATTCACTAAAAATAGTAGTCTTGACGATTCGATTCGATTTTTCGATTCGATTTTCGATTCAAAGATTGAAATCGAATCGAATTGTCAATTTCAACTTTAGAAATCGAATTGTCAAGACTTTCGATTTAGTTCGAATCGATTTCTTGAATCGAACTTGATTTCCCAAATCGACGCGATTAGTCTAAATATTCTTAAATATTACTTTTTATTGTTGTACAATATTTATATAAATAATTCTCTTTTATATTTTTGATAATTTATTTTTACTTTTTTGTTTTAGCGTTTAAGTGTAAGACGTATAGAAGCTTCTTAATATTTAAAATTGCAATTTAATAATTATTATCGAAGTAAATACTTCTCGCGAACAATTCTCTAATTGTAAAGTTTTTAACTTACGTGCTAACTTTAATATTATAAGACACACTTATATTAATAAGTTGTAATAAATTTGTTTATCTTCTTAAATTATAAGATTGTAATTAAGAAGAATTAAATATTCGAGAAAATTATTGTTTACTTATTAATTTATTGTTAAGAACAATTTAACAAGTCAAATATTTAGATAAGTCTTAAAATAAGTTAACGTATTGTAAAATACGCGATCGAAATATAATTTAATATATTATGCAAATGCTTTGTTAGCAATTATATTTTTAATTTTGTCTCTTAATTATATTTATTTGTCAAAGATTAGATTTGCTATTCTTTATTATCAAATTTAATAAAGTATTTAATTAAGTATCTTAATAATTAAACACATCTTATTCTAGAATATCGCAATAATTAATATTATTATTATTGATTAAAATTAATCGACATGTACGAAAAAGATAACACTTGTTAATATCTTATTTTGACATTTAAATATTATAAATATTACTTGTTTTTATTTTTAATTCTTTTTACTTCGCAACTAAAGTATAATTTGTTATTATATATTGCTAGTTGCACTTTTAATTAAACTTAAAATCAAATTACAACAAACTCTAATAAGTTATGTCAACAATTTTTAATCTTACTTTATAAGAGAAGAGATACAATGCATAAAGCAATAGAATTTAGCAATAAAACTATAATTTTAATTATTATTGCGTATTGTTATACAAGATTTTGAGAAATAACTTATACTTCTTATTAAGAATTATAATATCTTTTTTAACTTAACATCGAAATGCATAAAATTACGTATTACTAGCTATTAAGTAAACATTACGCAAGAGCTACAAAAAGAAACGCTAACAAGTAACTTTCAATATATTATTGTATTATCGAGTTATCGAATTTTAAACAATAATTGCAAAAGTTATAAGTTGTAATATTAGAAATAATAAGATATAAAATATTAACAAGTAACTAAAAGTTAACTTTATTTAAATTGATACTTGTTTTAATACTATTATAATTATTAACATATAATAAATTTACTTTGAATCGTCGATATAAATAATTATTATCTAATAATACTTTGTGCGCTAAACAAAGTCTATAATTCTAATAATTTATTACAAGAAACAATACTTTCTTATAATAAAAACTAACTTGTTTTTTCTAATTGTTAATTTTTGCTTTAAGTGTTTTATTCGAACGTCGAGCTTTATAAACAATTATATTGTTAACTATATGCGACGTTTGCTTTGTTAAATAAGAAGCTCTAAATAAATAATAATCGAGAAATTAATATAAGAATAAATAATATTCAAGATGTTACTAAATAACATAATGTAATTATATATATTTCTAGCACTAATTTCTATTGCTCGAAAACTTATATTATCGAGATAAAAAACTATTGTCGAAAAAACAAAATTTAACAAGTAAATCTCGAGTAGTAACTTAATATTATAATTTTTATTAAATAATTATATTTAAATCCTAACTTTAATAACATATCGATTAATATTAAAACTTAAAATAGAATTTAATTGTATTAATTATTAAAGTTATATCAAGTTAAAATTTTAATATAAATATATTATATTAAATAACGTCTTTACTAATTAATAGCTATTTACAAACGTAAAAAGCAACAATTCTTATAAAAATTCAAAAAAAAAATTAATTTACAAAAACTACTATTGTGTAAACAAGAAATGCACAATATATAATTCTTAATTTTCGACATTATATTTAAGAAAAAAGACGTAATTTTAAAAAAAAATTTACTTGTAAACAACAAATTAATATAAATATTATTCTTTTTATACTTTTAAATTACATTAAGATCTTAAAACTCTAGTACGCTTTTAAAAGAAATACTCTTACAAATAAATGCTAAAAAATATTATATATCGAACAAGAAAATAAAATATATTAATAACTTGAATGTACAAACAATTTATAACTATTATAACTTTTTTGTATTATACAATAAAGCAAATAAATTAAACACAATTAGTGTGATCGTCAAATCGAATTTCAATCTAATTGGATTGACGCGCTCAATTCTAATTCTAAAATTAGGCAAATTTCCTAGCTCAACAGGATAAGACGAACGAAAAATGAGCGTCAAATGTTTGGTTCGATTCATTCGATTACGTAACGTCACGTGACGCGCTAATTATATGCGATTAGCGTAAATTCTACACTAGCTCAATCGAGTTAGCGTGAATCTTGCGCTAGTCTAATCGAGTTAGCGCATAGATAAGATAAGATAAAATAAGCGAATGCTAACGCGACGAAGTTAGCTTATATTCTTGACATTGACTTAACGAAATTTAATTCTAAGATTGAGTTTACGTCTTAATTCTAATTCAATTCTACAAGACTCAAGAGAATAAGTTAAATTAAGAAAAAAGTGTTCAACTTAACTTAACGATTACATTAAACACAATTATCAAGCTTAACTATGCAAACTTTAAGTAAAATTTGAGCAAAAAAAATTTAGCAATAAAATCAAGAATAATCGACAAAAAGTTTACAATATAAATTGAATTACAAAAGTTATTTTTATGTTATTTTCTATTACTTATCGTAACAACTTGTATAATCCAATAAATTGTTGTAATTTTACTTTTATTTTAATCGATTTTGCTTGCTTTAAAACAAATTTCTTAACATTTAATAGTAAGCAAATATCGTTTATAAATTCTTATTAAGTTAATCTTTATATCTCATTGCAACTTAATTACAAAACTAATACTTTACTCTTTAGAATTTACTAGCGATATATTGATGTCTATTTTAAGTAAATTGATTGTCGATTAAGTATAATCTTTGTCGAAATAGCTAGAGAAAATTCGATTGTTGTTGCTTGATTAATTGTTTTGCTTTTTGTATAATAGAGCTTCGAATTGCATAAAGAAAACAACAATTAATAATAAAATTTAGCAATAGAATCTCTTGTTATTAAACTAAATATAAAAGTATTAATTACTTTAGTCTTTAAATATTACTTTTATAATTGAGACAATTTTCGTTTACGTTTATACTATCTTTTATTTCATTTCTTTTAATATTATGTGCTATCTCTAGAGTATCTTATTATAATTACAAAATTCTTGCAATTTGATTAAGATACATTGTTTAACTTAGAGAAGAACTCGAACAATAATAGCGTTCTTAATATATTTTATTGACTTAATTCTTTTAATCTAGAAATTATCAAAACTTACTAAAATTTCTTCTTGTTTATTCGAAAGAACAAGCGTTAGATAGAGTTTTTATTTAACAAGTGTTACGGCAGAACGACATATAGTGAAGTTAGTGAACTGGGTTGCTTGCCAGGGCGTTCGGGTTAATCTTTTGGATCAAATTAGATCTAACTTTCTAACAAATAATAGCTTCAACGAGTCCTAATCAATGCGTCTTGGCGAATGCTACACGTGATTAATTATCACACTTCGTTTCTTGACGAGAACTTCAAGTTCGATCCCCCTTCTATTCATTAGAAGCAATTGGATGGTCGTAGTAGTGCTCAGAGTGCGATCGTGCGTTCGAAGATCGCCTATATAGTGCTTCGTAAGTTCGTTCTGCACACGAGAGCGTATGCTTTCTCGCTCGTTTGGAGCAAATTGTTACGATAGAACGTCATATAGTGGAGTTAGTAAACTGGGTTGCTTGCCCGGGCGTTTGGGTTAACCTTTTGGGTTAGGTTAGACCTAACTTCCTAACAACAAGCTTTTATATCTTAATAATAAAAGCGTAATTATATAAACAATCAAGAAGCATCTTATGTTCGAAAAGTAATAATAAAATCAAATTTTTTAAAATTAAGATACAAAGTTGAAACTAATAAAGCATTTAAACTCTTAATAAAATAATTAAGTTCGAAAAATCAAGTTTTAAAGTAACTGATACAAAATTGTTTGCGTTATTATTAATGTACTCAAAGTTATTTGTAAAAATTATAAAAAAAAAATTCTTTAATTAACTTTTACTAATTTAGAAACTTCTATTATAAAATAACACAAAAAAGACAATAATTAATGTCGAAAATTCAAAAATTTATTGCAAAGAATTATAGAGCAATCTTTGCAAAGTATAAGTTAAGACTTTTTTACTTATCTTTACTTCTTTTTCTCTTGTATTTTTAAAACTTGACTTTTATTATTATAATTAATTGTTAACTTTTTGTTCTTGTAATTACTTTTTTTTTTTTATACTTGATTTAACATTCTTGAGAATCTATGCGAGAACTATATACTTTCACGATTTTTGAATCTAATTAATTACGAATACACAAGTAGCATTAGCACTTGTTTGTCTAATTATAATTGACTAGAATTCGCGATTGTTATTTTGTTTATAACGAGTTGTTATAACGACGTTGCGTCTTCGTCTTCTATATCGTAATATTCGTAATACAAAAAAATTCTTCAAACGAGAATTCTATAAATCTAAGAGAAACTTGAGCATCGTTAATAATGTTGTTGTCTAAAATTGATACAACAATTCGATAGTCAAAATTATGCGTATTGTTGCGACGATAAATTTAATTTTGTTTAGCAATTGTTGTAAATTCGTAATATTGATTTCTTGTTACATTTGTGCTCTTTTTTATTGTTATCTAAAATGAATCAATAGAATATACTTGATTATTATGCGTTTTTAATTGCAGTCGCAAGTTCTTGTCGTAATCTCGAACATTTATTATTTGCACAAGAACTAATTAAAGTTGATTTTATCTATTTTTAATTATATTAGAAATATATTATGCGATTTAAGACAATTAATATGTAGTTGCATATGTTTATGCGTAATTCTAAGTGCGAGCTTGCAATACTCTACGTCGTTTTTGTTTTTTAATTATCTTAATTGTTACTTTTTTTAAATCTTGTTCTACATAAGCGTTTTTTTGACAATAAGTTTGTCTAATATTTGATTCGCGAAAAGCAAACGTTACTTGTGCGTCTTGTTAACGACTTTGTTTGCAATCTTGTTATCTTTTATGTCTTTATATTCTAAAATTCAATAAAGTTTTAATATAATGTCGCGATATTATATTGCATTATATGTTCTTTACATTCTTTTAAAACATATTTAATTCGACGTCGATCTTATCTTTTTTATAACTTTTAATAAAATTCAATTGTTAAAATACATTTTGTAAATTTGTTCTCGCAAATTAGTAAACGTCTTGTAATGCTTTGTCAATTTTTCGATCGCTCTTGTAAGTTTCCTAAGTTCGTTATAATGTATAAGCGTTATCTTGACGTTCTCTAATTGCTTTTTAATTCTTTAATTCGTTTTTATCGAAACAATAATAACGTTTTTATCGTAATCGCTTTTGTCGAAGTACGTTCTTCAATATTAATTAAACTTGTTCGCGTCGTATTTTTTCTTAATTATTTTCTTGCTACATGCGATAACTATCTTAAAGAGTTTTATTTATAAAATAATTGTATAAAGTTGCTATTACAATATTGTTATTAATTCGAGTTTTGTTCGCATTTATCTTTTCTTAAATTGCAAAAATATTATTTTAAATTTTTATTTTTATTTTCTTTTTAACATTAAGTCGTTGCGTATACGCAATATTGTTGCGTCTATTCTTTTGTTCAACTCTTATATATTTATAATAATTATCGATTTTTATATTAGTTTTTCGAGATATATATTAATAAAAAATACGTTAATCTTAACTTGTAAAACTTTCGTAAATATCGTCTTGTAAACACTTGTAATACGTTAAAATACGCGACTTTATATTGATTGCAATTTCGAAATAATTTCTTTTCTTAAATTTTTGATATTTTTAAACGTATATTATGCGACGATATCGTAAGCTATTATTGATTTTTCGATAACATTATACTTGCGCTTATTTGTTTTTAACAAAATGTTAAATATTAAACTTTCTATTATTGACGCGCTCTTGTATTTGATTATTAGCTTAAGTTTTATCTAACGCAAATAAGTTCTTTATCTTAGTTTTAAGTTTAGTTAAATTCTTAAATTCTTAATATTTAATTTGACAATTATCTCGTGTCTTGTCAACGTTATATCGACGCTTATATCGAATCTCTTTAAAGTTCGCAAAAAATAAATTAATTTATGCTTCTTTTCCGCGAACTTGAACTTGTAACTTCGTGCTTATTGCTCGCATTTATTGTATATTTAGTTTAGCATTCTACAATTACGTTCGATCAATTTCTTATACGTTAATATGTTAATATTGTTTACGAAATTTATAACACTAATTCGTAATTTAATGTTATCGCATATCTTTAACAAATTCGCATTATAAAACAAATATAAAATTAAAACGACAAGATAAAAATTAACAAATTTAACGTCTATTATGAAGATTGTATCGATTTAAAGAACTAACTTATACAAATAAATATCTATTTTATTTTTTATCTTGTTCTAGCGAACAAAAATACGATTTTCGCATTCACATTTCTCAAAGAAAGAGTTTAGCATTGATTTAAATTAAATTTACGCAAATATTTGAAAAATTATGACGAAAATTCTTGTACAATGTTTACGAATTTCGATAATTTCAAAAGAAAGCTTCGAAGAATCTTCGAAATCTTTAACGAAAAACAAATCGTAAAAAGAGTAATTTAGCACTTAATTTAACGAATTTTTGCAATAGATTACATAGCAAAATTTCAAAAATATATTAATTTTATTAAGTGAAACGATGTTGCACTTATAACAATGTTTCGACGAAATCTTAAGAACAATCTTAAGAACGAAATTATATACGATGACAAATTCATTAGCGACATATTTAATTTCATCGAAGTAATTATCGATTTCGACGACAAATTATATAAAAAAGTTATGAAAAAACGATACAATCAATTTCATAAAAAAGCAAGAATCTTTTTTAAATTAATGATCGAATATTATTAGAAAGAATTTCGTTTTAATTAGAGATACAATAACTTAAACTATCGTAAATCTACATTTATAAAATTGAATTTTATTTAACGACGCAAAAAAAAGAATTTTAGAAGAAAGCAAGATAACAAATTTTAGAAAACGTATTATTTATGTGACAAATTAAATTACTTCGCAAAAGATTATTAATTACGAAACTTAATAAATCGTCAACAAATCAATGTCATGTTAAGAGAAATACTTAATAGCTAAAACGACATTAGAAAGCAAATTAACACAAAGATAAACATTCTTAAAACTAAATCGAACGACAATTATTATTTGATAAAGAATTCAAATCAATTCTAGAAAATTCTAGATAAAACATTATTAAGCAAGGCATTCGCATTTACGCAAGAAGTTAATTAAGCATTTTAAAAAATTATTAAATCTTATAGTTTAGTTATCGACTTAAACGAAGAATATAATTGAAAGAATTTTCACGAATACATAAAAGATATTACGAATCATTTCGAAACTTTAGTTAATTTATTAAAAATTCTAAACGAATGCGAGAAGAAGTTAAAAAGCAATGTCATTGAAAAAAAAATATACTCGACAATATAATAGAACAATTGAATTCTACAATATACGCAAATCTTAATTGAACAACTTACTACAACAACTTATGTTAAATTTATCTATAAAAAAAAATTAATTTTTTAGAAAGTCAAAGTTAGCAATCTAGCAACAAAAGAAAGCTTAGCGCAAATAGACGTTTAAAGCAAAAGTCACAACATAGAAGCAAAAAAAGTTTTAAATTTTTTGATAAAAAGTATATTAAAGAAATGCAATATGTTAGCTTAACAATAACAACTAAGTTTAATAACGCACGCACGATATTTTATCACATTAATTAAAATTAATGATCGTTAACTCATAGCAATAATCAATTTTAATACGATAAGTAATTTTATAACTAGAGCTCTTGTAAAAAGAGAAAAGTATTCTACTTAAAAGAAGTTTGACGCTTATAATCTAATAAATATAAATGAAAACTCATTATTCGCAAGAAACGAAAAAGTGAACAAAGAAACGAAATTATTATTGATAGTTATTTAGCAACATCACGAGAAACTAATCTTTAATATAGTGAAAATAATTATTTATAATATCGTTTTAGAAATATCTTAATTAAAGTAACACAATTTAAAAGTTAACTAAAGTATACGAGTACTTAAATTTGCGCGATATAATTACGCAATTCACATTTAATCTACGCATCAATAGCGTTCGATAATAGATAAAAGATTGAATCGAAATTCGATCGCAAGTAGTAAATTTACATTTTCGCAAAAAAACGATTTAATGAAATTCGATTCGACAAATATTAACGAAAATTAATCAAGTTATAAAGTTAAAGTAAATGAAAAAAATTGCGAATCTTTTGAGAGCTCTAAACTATTTAGTATAAGAAGAAAATCGTTAAAGCACATATTACGAATATATAACAATTGAAAGTATTTGTTTTAAAAAGAGAAAACGATCGAAATTTTATTTAAACATTAATTGTGAGATTACGAAATCAAATTTGAATTAGACAAGCAATTTACGTTTAAACTTATATATGCTTTATTCGAAAAAAAGCTAGAAATTCTTCGCGAATATCTAGCAAAAAACGGAAAAAAAAAATTATAAAAAAATCTTAATCACAAGTAGAATATTTGATTCTTTTTGTATTTAAAAAGAACGAAATTCTTCGTCTATATATTAATTATCGAAAGCTAAACAATATTATAATAAAAAATCGATATTTATTACTTAATATTAGCGAACTTTAAGATCAATTGTTCGAAGTAAAGTATTTTATCAAATTGAACTTACGAGAAGCGTACAATTAAATTAGAATAAAAACAAGAGAAAAGTAAAAAACAACTTTTCGTATACGATATAAATTATACGAATATATAATAATGTCGTTCGAATTCACGAATGTTTCGACAACGTATTAAGAAATGATCAATAATGCATTACAACAATATTTGAATCAATTTGTTATAATATACTTGAACGACATCATAATTTACTCAAATATTTTGAAAGAACATATAAATTATATTTTCAAAGTACTAGAATGTCTAAATAAAAAAAATCTACATTCTAAATTAAAGAAATGCGAATTTCATTAAAAAGAAATTAACTTTCTTGAATTTGTCGTTAAACGACATAAAATACGCATGAATTTCAAAAAATTACGAGCAATTAAAGAATAAAAATCATATATTAACGTTAAAGAAATTTAATTCTTTCTAAATTTTATAAATTACAATAAGAAATTCATCAAAAACTACTTCGTTAGCGCAATATCATTAACGAATTTTACGAAAAAGAAAACGTCATAAATATAAAAATTAACAAAAAAGAAATCATTTTAAAATCTTAAATTAAAATGCTTAAAAAAATTAATACTTAAAATTTACAATTTACAATTATTAAATAAGATTAAAATTAACGCATTAAATTTGGTTATCGATGTATGCTTTAGTTAAAAACATAAAAATATATAACATTTAATAACATATCTTTCGAGAAAACTTTTGTTAATTAAATAGAATTACAATATTTACGACAAAAAGCTATTCGCTATTGTAGTTTCTCTAAAATTATAAAAAGTATATATTGAAGAATTATTAAAACTTACGATTCTTATAGATTATAATTTTTTTTTATATTTCATTAATATTAAACAATTTAACAAAAAACAAATGCAATAATTAGAGCGATTCGAACAATACAAGTTTAAAATACAATATACACTAGATAAAGATAACAACAAAGCAAACGCACTTAATAAAAGAAATAATTATATAGAAACGAAGAAATCGTTTAATTATAACATACTTAAAATTAATAAAGACGAATCACTATTAATAAACAAATACAAGTTAAATGTTATTTTACGAATATTTAAAAACGATAAAAAAGAGTTTCTAATAAAAAAAGAAAAACTCTAAATATTTATCGACAAAATCGACGAATGTGTAAAGAAACATCATGATAAATTACTACAAAAACATTTGAGAGTAATCAAAATTCTTCAACTTTTACGTTAACATTGTTAGTTTTTTCAAATAAGACAAGTTGTTAAGATATATATTAAAAGATGCTTTAATTATTAACAAAACAAACATAATACATATGTGAATTATGACGAAATTTAATATCAAGAATTACTTGAGTCGTTATAAGATAAAATTACGATAAACTTTATTATTAAGTTGTCTAAGTTAATAAATTTAATAACTAAAGAGAGATATAATTCGATACTAATAATAATTGACAAACTTATTAAGTATTCATATATTATCGCATGTAAGAAAAAGTTCATAGTAGAACAACTAAAATACATTATATTGAATCGACTTATATAATATTACAATATACTTAAAGAATTAATTAATAATAGAGACAAGCTCTTTACGTCTAACTATTAAAAGACATTTCTATTAATGTTAGAAACGTGACTTAGAATGTTCATTGTCTATTATTCGATTACGAATGATTAAATAGAACGAACAAATTAAAGTTTAAAGCAATATCTAAGACACTACGTCAACAATACTTATAACAATTGAATATCACTTTTATTGTAAATTTAATTAACACTAAATGCAAAGATTTCGAATATCACTAAGATAACTTCATTCTTCGTTAACTATAATAAAGAATTTAATCTTTTCGAAAAAGAACGAAAGCATTTGTTAGCACAATTAATTATCGAAAGAATAGCGACACTAAAAAAGATATACGACAACATCTCAAAGATGTAAGAGAAATCAATTAAGTATTAAAACGAAAAACGAAAAACAACATCTTAACTAAAAAAAAAATATATATATATATCTTTTTACGAAAAATCTTAAAATAAAAAAGTTAAGCAAGAAATTAAATTATGTCAAAGTTAAATTGTTTCTCATTAAGAAGACAAAGAGATCAATCAATTACGAACTCGATTTATTCAAGAACGTCAAAGTGTTTTTAATATTTTATATCTTATTGTTAAAATTAGCGAATTCAATTATGTCTTTATAGAACACATTTTATTTTCATTTACAAAAAGAGAAATAATATAAGATTAAAGAAATTTTAAAACAAGAAAATCAAAAATATCTTATTAAATAAAAAGAATATTTTATTTCGAAAAATACATAAGAGTCAAAAAGAAATCTTAATCGTTATTAAGATCTTTTAAGAAAGTTTTATCAAAGTTAAACAAAGAAACGATAGCTCAATTTTAGTTAATAAAAAGTTGAAATCGTTTAAACGATATATCGAACAATAACTCAAGAGTCTTTGCAACAAGCTTAGCAAAGAGGGCTTCATTTATTTTTAAATTGTCAATATTCTTTTACTCTAATACAATCATTTTTTTTTCTTTATCTTTTAAAAAACTTAATTGTTTTTTTAAACGACTTAGCTTAGTACGCGCTTCGCGCATTTTTTTCTTTAAGCGTAATCATTTTTCATGAATTCGTTTAATCGAAGTAAACGAGATTGTTAAATCACAATCACGACTTAATCGCACACATTTTATACACTTTTCGAAATTATTGTTCACACAATAGACTTTATTAAACATCGCACAATTGCGACAAGAACGCATCGTTAAACACGCAAAATCTAAAACGTCAAAAAGATCTTTTTTACGAAAAGAAGAATTTCTAGTATTAATTTTTCTTGAAGACATTGTGAGAAGACATTGAATTTTTGAGACGAAAACTCTAAAAAAAAAGTGTTACGAGCTTACTTAAGCTATATTAGTGATTCAAGTTCTACGCGCTATTAACGAATTTATTATTATGTTTAACATGTTCGAGAAGCGAACATTTTAAGCATAATGTTCGTTATGTTCGATGAGCGAACATCGCAAACAATGATGCTCATCATGTTTAACGAACGAACAAGACAAACAATCTATATTTTCTTAATATATAGAAATTAGAAACACAACTTTTTTATAAATTGTATTTAACTTATTTTAAGTCTTTACTTATTGTTACTTTGATTCATTAGATTATTTGTGAAAATTTATTAAACATAAGATTGTTTATAGTTGCAACTCTTGTTATTAAGTGATTGCTTGCATTGTCTAAAGACGTCTATAAATCTCTTCAATAGCATAACTTTCTCTAATATCTTTTACGAAAGTATTAGCGTAACACATTGCTCTTATTACTTCGCGTTTCGATATTGTTTTGTTATCTTTTATAGAAATCGAATAAAAGAATTTGTTTAAATCGTTTATTAAAATTGTAAACAAGAAAGAAAAATAAAATCGAAACATTATTTCAATTTTATTCTTTATTGTTGTCGCGATATTTGTGTCGATTTGTAATAATAATATAGTAAACTTAATTAATATTTTTGTTGTTGCGTTTTTAATTTATTTTGTTATTTTGAAGAAATTCTTAATAATATTTTTTAAAGCTTTTATTTGTTTGCTAAACTTATTTCGTTTGTGTTTTTTTAAAATCTCGTTCTTCTTGTCGCATGCTCGAATGTACGTTGTTTACTTACTAGAAATGCGACATTATTGACATAATTTTCTAGTTTCTTTAATTATCTTTATGCACTTTGTTGTTTACTTAAATTTGACTCTCTTGTATAATTTTGTTTATAAGATAAAATCTTCGATAGTTTTTTTAGAGCATTAAATAACTTTGTCGTATACTTATTGATATTGTCTCTTTTTATTAGATCGTTTAATATTGATTTAAATAATAAATCTCTTAGTATGTCGTCGAACTTTTTTAAGTTCAAAGCTTTTTAAGTTTGTTTAAAGCGACGTTAAGACTTTTTTTGCGTTCGAAGATTTAACATCGTTCTTATCGAAAAATAATCAAATAAGTTTTTTATCTTCTTGTTTATATCGCAATATAATAATCGATTTGTTATTTCTTTTATAACGAACAATATATCGATTATAATTTAAGCGTCTTAATAATTTTTTATTATAATTTTTCGAAAGAGAGCTAATACTATATCGATCGCACGCATTATATTTAACAAATTCTTCGAAAGCAAATGTTATCTAAAAAAGAAAAAACTTGCTCAAGAGAAATAATGCAAATTAAAATCTTTTATAATAATACTTTTGTCTTGCATGCGCAGAGTTAGCTTTATTGCTAAAAGACTATTTTTGTCAATTATTTTATTATAATTATTTGAAGACAAATTGTAAACGTTATAAATGTTAACAAAATTATATCTTGTATTGTTATTGTCAAAACATAATTGTAATATTATTGTTTTTATATCTTTAAAATATTATGTGCTATATTAATTATTGTTATTAATGCGCTTATTAAAGTAAAAGCATGTTTTTTTGTTATTATTTACGAACGTGAAATTTGTGCGTCTTGAATTGTATATTGTTACTTTAACGTAATGTTGTTACAACTCTTGTATTATTAATTTGTTATAATTTTGTATCTTATTCTTTTAAAGCAATGCGATTATTATTTTATTTCTTAATTTGTAAATATTATATTATAATATTTTGAGTTTGTTTTGTGTCTTTATTAAAGTTGCTTCGTATAATTCTCCATATTAATATCTATTAGATTTTGCATCTCTTGTGTAAAAGATATATTCTATAACAATGTTATTGTTATTTTGTTGTTATCTTGTCTTATTAAAATAAACTAATTACTTAACGATTTGTTAAAGCGTCTTTTCTTAATTAGTTGTTAAATTACGCTCTTTTTTGTTATTACAAGAGTGTTTTATATGCGACTTGTCTACGTCGAACAATTAATTGTTATTGTCTTGCATTTTGTCTTTTTCTTCGACATCTAATTAAATGTTATTTCGCTCTTAAGAGTTATTAAAGTAATTGTTGTTTTATTTGTTCTCGTTGTCTTGACAACGTAATATAATAACTTTGTCTTTATTGTTTCTTTTATTTTTAGTTTTTCGCTCTATCTTTTAAAGCACTTAAAATCGAATAATTTGTAAGCACTCTTACAAACGCCATATTTTTATTTTGATAAATATAATTAATGCGAACATTGATCGAAGCGATAATCTCGCGCATAATAAGCACATTATTGCTCGTTCTTACATTTGTATATTAAATAATTATACTTTTAACACTTTATGCATTGCTTTATTTTGCAACTTATATTATAATATTTTGTTATCTTAATATTCGACTTATAAATTATGTGAAATTAAATTAATTTGTTTGTTGTTTTCGCGCAATTTACTTATATTACAATAAAAACGTGTTTCTTCTTGTTGCTCTTTCTTGTAAATTAAATTATCTTATTAATTTTCAATTCTTAATGCATAATCTTATATAATCTTTTTATTGTTTTTGTTTTCTTCTTTTTTATATTTTTGAATATAATTTTTACTTTAATGTTGTGCATTATTATTTTTGCGCATTTACGACGCAAAATCGTCGCAATAAATATATTTTTAACTTAGAAATTACTTGATTTTAGAATTTTCTTGTTGCATTTGCTATCAATTTTGAAGACTATTATTTTCTTAAAATGTCTTATTCTTTGTATATCTTTTTGCGCATTTAGTGTGTTAACAATATCTAAGTCGCGCGTTAATGCAATTATCTTTGTTGCGTTTATCTTATATATTTTTTTCGTTTCTTTCTTTTTTTTAATTTACGTTATTAACTTTATCTTTTTGATTAATTGTTGCTTTAAGAATGTTTATTCGACATTTATCTTAATTGTTGTTTGTGCAACTAATAACAAGCTCTATGTTATATTCGTTTATGTGCTTGCATTTTATATATTTTTCTTAATTTTTTTTAATTTTTTTAGTTGATTTGTCGTCTTTTTTAATTTCTTTAACACAAAAATTATGTCGATTTATCTATTCTTTGCGAAGAGTTTCTTAAATTTGCGCGTAAGTTTCTCGACAAGAATGCATTACTTAATTAACGTTACTATCGAAATTATTTTAAACGCGTTTTTTTCCTTAGATTTATAGAGCTTCTTGATTTTTATTATTTTCGCGATAATCTTGGTTGCAATTTGTAATAAATTGCGTTGAGACATATTAAGAACGTCTTAATTACTTGTCGATATCGCATCGATTACATTTATTTAATCTTAACAATCGAAATAAATTGTAAGCGTTATTGTTAATAAGATCTTCTCTCTCGTCTCTTCTCGTATAATAAGATAGTATAATATCGATTTTCGCAAGTTTTAAAATTCTTTTTTCTTGTAATTACTTTATTATTATTTTTCGATAATATTTTACTTATATTTAAGTCGACGTACTAACACAAATTTTATTTCTAATTGTAAAAGACAAAGTTTATAAAATGCAAAAAAATAGACCAATACAATTAACAAGACTTTAATAATTAATTAACAAAAATAATGTTAAATCTTAATATCTTTTTTTAATTATTAAAAAAATTAAGTTTTAACAAGTTTGTTTGCTTTTTACGAGCAAATATAACTATTTTAAAGCGTACAAAGTTTGTTAAATTAATTAGAAAGCGTATAAATCTAATTAGATGCAATATTTTTAACAATTTAAAAACAAATACTCGAACATTTATTACTTTAGACAATTACTCAAGTTTGAATTATCTTTTTTTTCTAAAAATTATTGCATACTTTATTAATATAAATTAGCGTAATCGTTAAATTAAGTTTCAATTCAATCGAATTAATTCGCTCAATTCTAATTCTAAGATTGAACAAATTTCCTAGCTCAATAGAATAAGGCGAGCAAAGAATGCGTATTAAATATTTAATTCAACTTATTCGATTACGTGACGTTACGTGACACGCTAATCATATGCGATTAGCGTGAATTCTGCGCTAGCTCAATCGAATTAGCGTGAATTCTACGCTAGTTTAATCGAATTAGCGCATAGATAAGATAAGATAAGATAAGCGAATTGCTAACGCGACGAAGTTAGCTTAAGTTCTTGGCATTAATTTGTCAAAAGTCGACTCTAAGATCGAATTCGCGTCTTAATTCTAACTTAATTCTACAAGATTTAAGAGAGTAAATTGAATTAAGAAAAAAGTGTTTGATTCGATTCAACGATTACACTAGACTTTGCGCAAGATAAAATTAATTGCTAACTTCTATTGCTATAAATTCTAAAAAATATAATTTTTAGATTTGACTTATTATTATTGCAATTAATATATTAATTGTTCGATACAAAGTCTTTTGTAAACTTTAAACAAATAATATATTAAGCAAAAACATAAAAAGCATAATTTAAGATATTAAGATTTATTAAAACAATATCTATATCATATTGCAACAAACATACAATATAAAAAACTCTATATATAAATAACTTTATATTTAAGCAAAGTCAAAGTTTTAAATACTAGAATTAACAAGAGATAAGTAAAGTTAAATACATTATATAATAATAGTTTTAATTTTTTTTAAAAAACTTACTTAAGCATTTTTTTTTTAGAATTTTACGATATGCAAAGCTTGAAAAACTTATAATACAATATATAATTATTTAAAAGATTAATAACAAGTTATTGCGAAACTTTTAAATATAACTTGAACAAAAAAGTTACAAAAAGATGTTTAGATTGTCAAAAATCGAATTAATATATACTATAAAGTTACTTATAACAAAGCAAATATATACTTTAATATCGAAGCTTTGCTTAATTCGTTTAGAAAATAGTCGATATATAACGTACATTACTTTATTGATAATGTTTTGTATTTTATTGTCGTCTTCTATTGCTTAAAAGATTGACGTCTCTTTATAAAATCGAAGTTAATTATTAACTAATAAACGAAAATACATTCAAGAGTTCCAAAAACATTACAATAATAATTATTTATAATATCAAAAATCAAAATATTATCGACGTCTTACTATTAAATTAAAAAAAAAAGTTTCTAGCAATTATTGTGCTAACTACTTAACGCAGTATCGACAATTAACAAAATATCGTTAATAGCATACAAGATATTGCGCTAAAGATAAAGATTAACAAATCGATTATTTAATTTACTAAGTTAATTGAACTTATTAATAAGTCTTTTATTTAAAATATTTAAAGTACTTTAAAGTCTTAATTTCTAACATTGACTTATATAATCAAAGATGTTCTAATAATTCTTATCTTAAATATTAATATTAAACAATCATTTTTAATAATACGCGATATAATTATCTATTGTCGCAATCGATTTCGCAAATATATTGTTAAAAATATAATAATAATCAAATGTATAAATTGATTTGCTAAGAATATCTTAAAGAATGCAAATATTATATTGTCTATTATCGCAAAGAAGCTAAATTAAGATATTAAGAAAATTAACAACAACAAATCTTTGTCAAATATTACTTGAGCAATAAAATTAGAAAACAATAATAAAAAGTCGAACAATAACTTAAACTTCGAAACGTCTTTTATCAAGTTAAACAATTTGAATAACGTTATTTATGCAATAGTAATAGTAGACAACAATAGAAGTCGAAATCGAATTAATATATTAAAAAAAATTTAAACTTGTTTTTTTGTCAATCTCTTTTTAATATTCTTAATAAATAAGACTCAAAATTACGTTAATAATAATATAAGAAAATATCAAAGTTCGAATTACTCGCAAACAAAGTTAATATTGTCGATATACTTGCAAAACTTAAATTATTTTCGATTAATATCTTAAATAATTATACTAGTCTTTGCGAAAAATTAATAACAATATATAATAAATAAATTAAGTTAAAGTATGTTAATTTGTTTACAAGAGATATTTGCAAAGCAATAGCAAGTCAATATATAAAATAACTATTAAATTAGCTTAAACGTAATAGAGAAATAGCAAAAGAAACTTAATTTCGATATATATTAGACGAAACTTAATTAATTGTTATAGTAGCTAAATTTTATTCTAAATTTTCAACAAGTACTTATTCTTAAATTTTAGTATTCTAGACTTTTAAAATCAATTTTACAAATTCTATCTCTATATATATAACGTAATTAAATAGCGTTAAATCTCTACTAATTTATTGCTTAAATCTATTACTTAAATTTCGAATGCAAATTGTTACTATATTTAACTATGCAAAATATAAGACGTATCTTATTATTTATTTAATCTTATATTAATCTTATCGATAAAATTAAATAAGTTGAGTTAAATACTCGACGCGCATTCTTCGCTTATTTTATTCTATTAAGCTAGAAAATTTGTCTAATCTTAGGATTAGAATTAAGCGAGTCAATTCGATCGATTTAAAATCTAATTTAACAATTACACTAATTAAGACTATTGCTATTATTAATAAAAATTAGTTAATTTTCTATTTTTATTTTACAAAAGTAATTATATATTAATTTATTTTTAGATTCTTTAATCGATAATATTATATTAAAGACTAGATTTATTAGAATAGATTAATTATTAGAACAAACAAGAAATAAAGTAGATATTGCAAAGAATATAAGCAATGTGATCGTCAAGTCGAGTTTCAACTCGATCGAGTTAACTCGCCCAATCTTGATCCTAAGATTAGACAAATTTCCTAGCTTAACAAGGTGAGACGAACGAAGAATGCGCGTCGAGTGTTTAATTCGACCCACCCAATCACGTGACGTCACGTGACGCGCTTATCATATGCGATTAACGTGGACTTTGCGCTAGCCCAATCAAGTTAGCGCATAGATAAGATAAGATAAGATAAGCGAATGCTAATGCGACGAAGTTAGCTTGAGTTCTTGGCATTAACTCGACGAAACTCGATCTTAAGATTGAGTTCGCGCCTTAACCCTGGCCCAACCCTACGAGGCCCAAAAGAGTGGGTCGAGTTAAGAAAAAAGTGTTCGACTCGACTTAATGATCACACTAAATATAAGCAATATCAATTATTAATTTATTGTTTACTAACAATGCTACAACAAACGTTGCATTAATTAGAACAACTATTGCTTTGTTAGTTATATCGACAAGTATTATAGTACAAAATCTTCGAAACAAGTGCAATAGTTTAAAGCTATTGTTAATAAGAACGCAAATATATTTATATATAAGTTATTGCAAAAGTTATATTTGTTATAAATAGATTAGAGAAGCAAGATAACTTCTACAATTTATATTTTTAAAGCAAAGCAAATATATAATAATAATTGTAAGAAAAAAAGCAACTTTAATAGTAATCTAAAGATCTATATGTAGTTTTAACAACAAATAACAAAAATATAGATTTAGAAAAATATTAACAAAAGTATAATAAATTTAATATTTAAGAAGAATGCTTCGATAATATAGCAACAATCTATATATTAATAATAATCTATATATTAGTAGCAATCTCTATATTAGTCTTAATTGTTAATATATTATTTGTTAATTTATATATTTGTATTGTTAAACTTTGCAAATTGAATATAATATTAATATTAATAGTCTTAACACTTGTATCACGAATATCACGATATAGAAGACGAAGACGCAGCGTCGTCATGGCGACTCGTCACGATGTTACGAGCTTATCAAAGCTATACTAGTGATTCAAATTCTACGCCCTAAGGACGAATCTATTATTATGCTCGACATGTTCGACGAACGAGCATTCTAAGCATGATGTTCGACATGTTTGACGAACGAACATCGCGAGCAAATCATGTTCGCTATGTTCGACGAACGAACAAGGCGAGCAATCAATATTTTCTTTGTATATAGAAACTAAAATACGACTTTTTTATGAATCGTGTTTAATTTATTTTAAGTCTTGATTTATTGTTACGACTAATTTAAGTTGCAAATCCCTTGTTATCAAGTAATTGTTTGCATGATCTAAAGACGCCTACAAATCTCTTTAAAGCATAACTTTCTCTAATATTTTCGAAGAAAATACTAGCGTAACACTTTGAACACCCTAAGGATGTCTATATTAGGTCAACGCGCCTCTATCTCGAGCATCAACTCTATAGCAAAAGGAAAACAATCTATGTCAAACTCCATAAAAATCGATGATAACGACAATAGTATCAACAATGAAGAAGAAATTTTATCAAAGATCAAGGTTAATGCTTCAAACAAATATTATGAAGATAGAACTAAAATGAAAAATTAAATTACGCAAATTAAAATCTATTTTACGTTTTATCTCGTTTTAGGAAATAAAAAGACCTTGTTGACTTCTATCTTTCTTTAAGAACGAATTTAGCATTGATTGAAATCAAATCTTTGAAAGCATCTCGAAAATGAAGAAGACTCAAGAGGAATTTTCATCAACTTTGATGTCTTCAAAGAAGAACTACGACGAGTATTCGAAATATCTAACGAAAAACAAATAGCGAAACGAGTCATTTAGCATTTGTAACAAAAAACATTAGCAGCAAACTACGTCGCCAAATTTCAAAAATACGCAAATTTAATTGATTAAAACAATGCATCACTAATGACAATGTTTAAGCGAGACTTAAAGAAGAATGTTAAGGACGAACTCATGCGTAGCGATGCAAGATTCGACATCATTTAAATCTTAGTAAAGATAGCAATCGATGTAGACGACAAGTTGTATAAGAGAGTTATGAAAAAACGATACGATCAATTTCATGAAAGAGCGAGAATCTTCTTTGAATCAACGATCGATTATCACGCGAAGAGAGACCATTTCAAGAAATATAGCAACCCAAATTATCGCGAGCCTGCACCAATGAAATTGAACTTTACTTAGCGACGTAAAGAAAAAAACCCTAGAGGAAAGCAAGGTAACAAAAATCCAAAAACGTGCTATTCATGTGACAAATCGAGTCACTTCGCAAGAGATTGTCGTTCAAAGAACTTGATGATTTCACGACAAATCAATGCTATGTTGAGAGAGATACTCGATAGCCAAGACGACATTAGGAAGCAAATCGACAAAGAAGCGAACATCCTTAAGATTGAATCGAACGACGACTATTATCTAGTAGAGAACTCAAATTAATTATAGAAAGTTCTAGATGAAATATTATCGAACAAGGCATTCGCATCTACGCAAGAAGTCAATCAAAAACTTAAGAAAACTATGAGTGCGAAACGATTAAGTACGCAATATCCTCAAGGTTTAGCAAAGGACTTTGATGAAAAGTACGACTAAAACAACTTTTATGATTGCATAAACGAAATCACAAATTAGATCGAAGCTTTAGTTAGTCTCTCGAAGATTGTGAATAAATGCGAGAAGAAGCTAGAAAGCAATGCTAACATAGAAAAAAACATATCTTAGAAAGTTATACAACAATTGAAGTTTGCTAACATGAACAAACAACAACATGTCATTAGATTAACGCTCAAACGAGAAGATGCTACTATACGAGAATTATATGAGCGATATACACAACTTCATTGAATAGAATGCTACGACGACACATGCTAGACACATCTTAGCGACAAGAAGGAAGCAAATTAATTTTCAAGAAAGTCAAAGTTAGTGTTCTAGCAAAGAAAGAAACTTCGTCAAAAGAAAGAACTCGAGACAAAAGTTGCGACATCAAAACAAGAAAAAGTCAAAATCTCTTAATAAAGAGCATATCAAGAGAGTGCAATATATTAGCTCAATAGTAGCAATTAAACTTAACGACATACGTACGATGTTTTATTACACTAGTTAAGGTCAATGATTGTTGATTTATCGCAATGATCGATTTTGATACAACAAGTAATTTTATGATCAAAGCTCTTGTTAAGAAGAAAAAGTATTCTATTCGAAAGAAGTCTAACGCATACAATCTAATGATTGTAGATGAAAACCCATTATTCGACGAGAATGAAAAAGTGAATAAAGAGATAAAATTACTATCAATAGCTATTTAGCAACATTACGAGAAACTAATCTTTGATATAGTGAAAATAATTACTTACGATATCGTTTTAAGAATGTTTTGATTAAAGTAGCACAACTTAAAAGTTGACTAAAATACACGAGTACTTAAATTTGAGCAATGTGATTACGCAATTCATATTTAATCTACGCATCGATAGCGTTCGATAATAGATAAAAGATTGAGTCAAAACTTAATCGCAAGAAGCGAACTTGCCATTTCGTACAAAAACGATCAACAATAATTCGACTCGTTAGGCACTAGCAAAAGTTAATCAAGTCATAAAGATAAAGTAAGTGAAAAAAATTGCGAATCTTCTAAGAGCCTTGAAATATCTAGTAGAACGAGAGAATCGCTAAAACACATATCACGAATATATAACAATTGAAAGCATCTATTTTAGAAAGAGGAAACGACAAAAGTTTTATCTAAACATCAATCGTAAAATCACGAGATTAAACTTGAACTAAATAAGAAACTCACGTTTGAATCTATTTACGTTCTATCGAAGAAAGAATTGTCAATACTTCGCAAATATTTGGCAAAAAATAAAAAGAAAGAATTTATTAAGAAATTTTAATTACGAGCAAAATACTTAATTCTCTTTACACTTAAAAAGAACGAGAAACTTCGCTTATGTGTCAATTATCGAAAGCTAAACGACATAACGATCAAAAATCGATATTTATTATCAAATATTAGCGAGCTTCAAAATCGATTATTTGAAGTCAAGTACTTCATTAAACTAGATCTACGAAAAGCGTATAATCAAATTAGAATAAAGATAAAAGAGAAGTGAAAAATAGCTTTTCGTATACAATATGAACTTTACGAATACATGATAATGTCGTTTAAGCTCATTAACGTCTTGACAACATGTCAAAAAATAATTAATGATGCGCTACGACAATATTTGAATATATTTGTCATAGCATATTTAGACAACATCATAATATACTCAATTACGTTGAAGAAACATGTGTAGCATATTTCCTAAGTATTGAAATGTTTAAACAAAAGAAACTTACGTCTTAAATCAAAGAAATGCGAATTTCATCGAAAGAAAGTTGACTTCCTAGAATTCGTTGTAGAACGACATGAAATTCGAATGAACTCAAAAAAAATTAAGGCAATCAAAGAATAATTAACATCAATCGATGTTAAGAACATCTAGACCTTTATAGAATTTGTTTAGTATAATAGAAAGTTCATCGAGAACTTCTTAAGAAGATCGATATCACTAACAAATTTAACAAAAAAAGACACGTCTTAAAAATGAAAATTAAACGAAAAAGTAACATTTCAAAAGTTGAAAAAAAAGTGCTTGAAAAAATCAATACTTAAGATGTTTAATTCTAAGAAATTAGAACGAATAAAAATTGACGCATTAAATCTAGTTATTAATGCATGCTTTAATCAATTATATGAAGACATATAACATTTAATGACATACTACTCGAGAAAACTCTCGTCGACAAAATAGAACTACGATATACATGACAAGAAATAGACTAATCGTCGAGCTAGGAATCGGTACCAACTTTTTGACTCGACTCGAATACTTGGTACCAACTTTCTAACCTAGCCCGAATACTTGGTACCAACATCGTGACCCAACTTGGAATTGACCTAGATCAACGATTTCTTGACTTGGCTCGATCGACTCGTCAAGCAATCGAAAATGACGTCAAAATGCCAAGATTTTCTATTTTTAAAAAAATTCGCATTATTTGAATTACTAAAAATAGTTTAAAAATAATA